>ERZ780046.900-NODE-900-length-11341-cov-4.464381_pt1 | contig 11341 bp, 12 predicted proteins | sample MGYA00511848_ERZ780046 | MGnify/ENA primary metagenome ERZ780046 (study PRJEB29588, sample SAMEA2147983) | human gut metagenome | biome: human gut; feature: human-associated habitat; material: faeces | place: Denmark | collected 2008/2010 ...
CCAGTGCGGGGTACCCGGCCCCGGTGAGCCGGTCCACTGCCCCGGCGGGCAGCTCCGGTATGCTCCACTGCTGATATTTCATGACAGGACACCCCTTTCCCGGTACTGCAAATAATATTTTATTATAGCAAACGCCGAATGACTTGACAAGGGGCGGACGTTGGATTTTCGGGGATTTTGCCAGCCGGTGTGCGCCTGCGGGAGACAGCCGGAAACCCGGACCTATAAAACGGACACATCCGGATAGAAAACCCGCCTATCCCCGAAGGGCATACCGGCGTAGAATAGACGCATATACCGCGCCGGTATGCGGATATCTAAGATTTGATGTGGGATTGGGGGGAAGCGAGCGTGGTCGTTCCATAAGTGAATGATTGTGTTTTCAGCATCAAAAAAAAGAAAGACTGCATTTTCAAAGTTATGTGCTACAAAGCACGCACCTCCTGTTGTAGAATTTTCTATGACAGGAGGTGTTTTTATGAAAAAAGGTACGCCGCATTTCCTTTACACGAACAAGGATAGTCCAGACTATGTGGCACCCTTCGCGCCGTTTTACAGCGACAGGCAAAAGGCAATCCTTTCTGGTGAGCTCTTTGTTGAAGAAGTAGAGCTTCGTGAACTGGGACGCTTGCGAAACAAGGCTCGCAATATGGGTGACGAGGAAAACCTTGAAATTGCAAACATACTCTATGAGGAAAAGAGTAATCCGTCAACAGGCCTCTACAAGCACTACACCACCGAGGAAGCAGCGGAAATCCTGCGGAAGCTGACGCCGCCGGGGTTTGAGTCGTAGGCGGCAGAGGGCAACCCCGATGGACACGAGCCACAGAAACAATGTTTCTCTGTGCGAGGACGACGATGACATTTGGTACTGGGGCTACTCCATATTCGTGCCGCATATCCCCAACACGCGGGCGTATCCCTATGTGTCCCGCATCACGGGTCCAGACCCCAAGTACCACTTTGCCCGTAAGTTCTTGCAACATCAGTGGCCGTCAAAGACACCGAAAGGCCGGCGGTTCGATGTGGAACTGCCGGGAGACGGCGTCTACGAGGTCGGCATTAAGCGATGGAACGCGGACAAGACCCTGCTGCTGGAGCGGCAGGTATACTGGCTGTTGCTGCTGGATGGCAACGAGTACCATCCCCAAGTGGCAGGTGCTGCCGCTGGTGGAGACACTACGCAGCGGCACGCTCGGTGCCTGAACAACAAAGAGAACCCCTGTGAGGTCAATCCTCACAGGGGAATCTTTTTAATGGCACAGTAGAGAAATGCTTATATAAAGTCACTCCTGTCCGTGCTCCTCCATATACTTAAACACTTCTTTATCGGATTTAGCCCTTTTATACCAACCAATGCCTATCATGACAAAGCCAACAATCATTACTACAGTCCTAATTGTTGACGCTGACGAGAGAAAGCAAGAGGCAACAAGCCCTGTACCAGCGCTCGTAAAGAAGCCTACGAGTGATTTCTCATACTTCATTTTTCCCAATACGCGCTCCTTGTCAATAGCTTTTACCATTTTGGAATCCCCTTTCAGTAATGTATCAAGCGATACATCAAATTGATTGCTCATTGCTATGAGAATCTGTAAATCCGGATAACTCTTTTCGTTTTCCCAATTCGAAACCGTCTGTCTTGTAACATGGAATAACTCACCGAAATGTTCTTGCGTTAATTGCTGCTCCTTACGAATTGCTGATATTTGATTTCCTATGCTCATGGTCAGCACCAACTCCCTCTCTGAAAAGAATTTACTACGACCTTGCTTCTTGTTTACTATTGTGTAAGAAAAACAGTGCAAAGTAAAGCAATTTGCCTTTTGCATTGCGTTTTTTGCGTAGTTAAGTAGGCTTTTGCAAATTCTTTTCGACAAACTCAAAGGCAATTCAACAACAGTGAATTATAGAGAGAATCCCCTGTGAGGTCAATCCTCACAGGGGATTCTTTTCGCGTTACTTGGAATTGTACTCCCTCAGAATGTTCTGAGCAATGAGGGCGATTTTGCCCTCCACGCTCATAGATGCGTAGGACTCAGGTACGGGAGGGACTTCCATCCGCACGAACTCCTCGCAGAACCGTACCGCCATCGCCTCAACGGTGGTGCCAAGTTTGGCGCACAGCGCGGCCATTTGCTCGTACAGGGTGGCCTCTATGTCAATCTGCACATTTGTCATTGCCATAATAATTCCACCTCACTAAAGTATATTGAAGCCGGCGTCCTTGAGTAGCTGATAATACTCCAAAACGGAGAATGGCGCCGTCCGGCTTCGCGGGATTTCCTCCGGTTCGATGCTATAGGAGGTCTCATAGTGCCCATTATTGAAGGAAAAGTTGCTGCCGGAACCGGTAAAGAAGGAATGAACAGGCTTGGACGACTTCCAGAGCCGATTTTCCTTTACTACATATTTTACCCGCTCACCTGCGGTATCCCAAAACAGTGCTTTGATACGAAGCCGCTTGAAACCGTATCCGTTTCCCTGCCGGTTAATCCTCTCAATAAAGCAGTTCAATCCTTCCGCCACCGCGTTGGTGAACTGGCAGTTCACATTGAAGTAGTTGAAAATTTCATTCCGCCAGTTGCGAGTAATCGTGTTGCGAAAGGGTCTGAGCTCTGCAAATAGCTCTGCATCCACATGGAAGTGCTCTTCCCATGCGGTGATTTGCTTTTGACCTGCAGGCGGAATCAGCTTCGCCCACTTGTCGCAGACAGCTTCTGCGGAAGCTCTATCTGCGGAAGTGTAGATGCGCTCAAAGCCGATGCGGATAAGCCGCAGATGGTTAAACTCAGGGAAAGCCTCACAGATATTAGCCATCTTGGAGAGGCGACTGGAGTCCTCCGCTATTTTCTCCTCCCCATATTTGAACAGATAGTTGTTCGCTTGCGCCATCTTCATTATGGCATTCAGGTGCTCTTTCTCTGGACCCTCCGGCATGGCATTGATGCGGCTTTTGATGCGTTCAGTGATTTTCGTTTTCACCGTGCCGACCTTTGTGAGAAAGTCTTGGTACACATGAAATTTGTCCACGACAATGGTTGCACGGGGCAGGCATTCTTGTATATAACTACGGTATCCGCAGGCCATGTCCATTGTGACTATCTCAATATTTGTGTCGTAATCGACCATGTTTTCTATCGTATGCAGGATAGTGTCGCGCTTGTTGTCCTCGCACATTTCCAACAGGCAGCCGCTTTCACCGTCCACAAAGACCGCACGCATATTGTTTACAATGTGTTTTTCGTCGATACCGAGTACCCGTGGCGCAACGACTGGGCCGCGCTTGGCCTCCAGCTTCGCGCCGTAGTCGTCGAATATAGTAGCGATAGTGGTGATGGAATAACCGTATTCTTCCGCTACCTCGGTGAAAGGATGCCGAAAAGATTCTCGTTGTATCAGCTCAAAAAGCCGGTCTGTCATCTGCCGGTTTTCGAGGATGCATTCCGGTATATTTGTAAATGTCTTTTCGCACGAATCGCAGAGGTATCGTTTTACCTTCAGCAGAATATCCACGCGCTTTTTCCCAACATTGACATCGTGAATCAGTCGCGGTTTTCCATAATCCCCATGACTGTGGACGGCGGTGCCTTTGCAAAGGGGACATCGGCGATTACGATAGTCCTCTATGCGGCACTTGAAAAGCCAGTAGTCATCGCTGTTTATGGGCTCAAGGCAGGATTCCTCGATGATGCCTTCCAGATTCAAGCAGGGCTTTTGGGCAACCTCCCTCATGTCCACTTCTTCCAGTTGGGTAATATCTGTATGATTCCTTGCCATAAGTACAGCCCTCCGATAGTGAAATTAAGGCGACCGCCGCCTCGTTTATAGTATAGTACAAGCGTTCTATACTTGCAAGAGAATATTGCAAAAAAGTGTGGCGAAATAGTTATCTGATTTGCACTTTTGCGGGACGCAAATACTTGAAATAATATGGAAAAGTGGTATATTTATATTATCGGGAAAACGCCGGCGTTTTCATGCCTCTGCATAGAGACATGATATCCCTCTGAAAACGCTGGCCTTTTAGGATGATTATTGCTGTAGAAGCTAAAGAAAGGGGCATCAACAGGTGAGAGTTCCTTGGAATGAAGATATGCGGGTAAAATTTCCCGCAACAGTACAATTCATGCGGCTGGGTTATGAGTACCAGTCTTTGAAGGATGCGGATATCCACCCCGAAACCAGAATCTTTCTCAACCGTTTTGTTCCTGCAATCCAGCGAATCAACAGTGATAAGAACCTGACTGTCGAGCAGATTTTGGCAACGATTGAGGAAATCCATGGCATCATTAAGAACAATGATATGGGTAAGGAGTTTCTGGGCCGACTGCTGGACCAGACCGCAGACATCAAGCTCATTGACTTTGACCATCCCGAAGATAACGATTTTGCTGTCGTTGACGAACTGACCTTTGGCCCGGAAGCGAAGGGGTCTTTTCGCCCGGATATCAACATCCTTGTCAATGGTATTCCTCTTGGATTCCTTGAAGTGAAGAAGCCCAATAACGAGGGTGGTATCCAGAAAGAATTCCACCGTATGCTGGACGAGCGGCTTCAAGTACCAGAATTCAAGAAATACTTCAATATGCTCCAGTTTGTTACCTTCAGCAATAACATGGAGTATGAGACTGACAATGACGCCGCCCCTGCCGAAGAAGTGCGGGCTGGTTCATTCTATTCTACGCCAAATGGGAACCGCACCTTCTTCTCCTTCTTCCGTGAGGAGAATCCAAAGACCTCTGGGTTCAAGGAAATCTATATGGATGAGGTGCGGTATATCCTTAAAGACAACGGGTATAGCCCCAGCTATGCGGATACGGAGGAATTTCAGACCAACTTACAGTCGAGCACACCATGCAATCGGTTCGTGACCTCTTTCTTCGATATCCCTCGTATGATGTATCTGCTGCAATACGGTTTCTTTTATGTCGATACGATTGATGAAAAGACAGGGCAGCCCGTTACTCAGAAACACATCATGCGCTACCCACAGTTCTTTGCCAGCCAAGCTATCCTGAAGCGCATTGACGGTGGTGGGAAGTCTGGCATCATCTTCCATACGCAGGGCAGCGGCAAGACGGAACTGTCAGCTTTCTCTACCAGAATCATCAGAGACTACTACTCTGAACGAGGCATCACCGCTAAGTTCTATTATGTGGTAGACCGTCTGGACCTGCTTATTCAGGTTCGTGACGAAATGCGTAACCGTGGGCTGAATGCGATTGAGGTCAACAGCCGCACTGACTTTGAAAAGGAGCTCAAGCGCCCTCTTCCAAAACGGGGAGACCTTCGCTCAAACGGTGAAATCGTGGTGGTGAATATTCAGAAATTCACCGATGCACTCCCTCAGGTCAGCAATGTGTACGATGCCAAAATTCAGCGCATCTTCTTCGTGGACGAAGCCCATCGCTCTTATAAGCAGACAGGTCAGTTCTTCAAGAATTTGATGCTGGTGGATGACAACGCCATCTACATCGCTATGACTGGTACTCCGCTTCTTTCCAAAAAGGAGCGTTCCAATCTGAAATTTGGAGACTACATCCATAAGTATTTCTACGACAAATCCATCTCTGACGGATACACCCTCCGCATCAAAAGGGAGGAGATTGATACCACCGTCCGGGCGGATATCCATAGAAATCTTCAGTTTGAAAAGTCCCAAATTGATGCCAAGAAAGACACTATGCGAACGGACGGGGCGTATATCAGCAGCCTCGGTAAGTTTATAGAGACCGACTTCCTGAACTTCCGCCTTGTGAACGCTGATTCTACCATCGGTGGAATGATTGTATGCTCCTCTAACCCGCAGGCTCGCAAGGTCAAGGAGTGGTTTGACGAAAATGTTTCCACGCTCGAAACGGGATTGGTCATTTCGGACGAAGATGCTCCACGCAGCGACATCAACAAAGAGACACAAAAGGCGTTCCGCAAGACACTCAAGCCGGACATCCTGATTGTTCACCAAATGCTCACCACGGGCTACGATGTGCCCCGGCTCAAAAAGATGTACCTGCTCAGAAACGCCAAGGAGCACACTTTGCTCCAGACCATCAGCAGGGTAAACCGTCCTTACAAGAACCCCAAGACAGGCAAGGTTTATCAGTACGGCTACATCGTGGACTTTGTCGATATCGAAAAGGAATATGACCGTACCATCGAAATGTACCTCAAGGAGATGGAGGACGATTTCAACGATGAATCCGATGAGCATTTCTCTCTGGCTGGTTTGGTCATCGGCCCTGAGGATATCGACAAAAAGTATCACGCATACCAAGCCCACATGAACACTTTGGTTGATACCTCTGTGAATCTGGAACTGTTTTCTCAGCAGCTTGTAAAGCTGGATAGGGATACATTGCTGGCAATCCGACGCGACCTGAACGGTATCAAGGACTGCCGTACGGAATTCCTGCTGTCAAGAGCCATGACACTGGCGGCGCAGATTGATGAAGACCGCATCAAGAAGCTGTTGCGGGAAGTGCAAAATCGTATTGACTTCCTGAACCTTACTACAAAACCCATCGACCTGATGACTGTTGTCTCAAATGAGGAAGTCGTCAAAATCGTCTATGAGTTCTTCAAGGTCAAAATCAGCATCATGGATATGAGCAAGCTGACGAAAGCCTTCAAGGATGTCTCTGATATTGACGGCTATAAGCAGTTCACAGATGCCGTCACGGATATTCAGAAAGAAATCCGACGGAACAAAAACACAGGGGCCGAGAAGATTGTCAGCTTGGAAGACCTGCTCAAAAAAATCTTCGTCGAGCTGGAGTACATTGACCTCAACAATCTCTCGGAGGTCAACGGAAAGCTGCTGAAAATCTTGGAAGACCTTCGCTGCATCAACGAGGAAAACGAGCGTCTGGCCGCCCGTTATGGCGGCAATTACGCATTCGTCAAAACCTATTCTGATGTGGTGGAGATGCACCCTGAGTTCGACAGAGAAGACCTCGCAAAATTGACAGATGTGGCCTACGCTGCCGTTAAAGACATCGAGGGTTCCAACATCCTCATTCTGCATGGGCGGGAATCCTTCGTAAACACAATCAAGAAAAACACTACTACTCAGCTTTTGAAATCGGGCCTCTATAAAAAATTAAACCTCAAGGACTGGTATGCCGACTTCCTCGGCGAGACCTATTCCAACATGAGGATTTTCTAACCGGGGAGAATAATCATGTCCAACATTTTTGAAACAGAAACCAAAATCAAGCAAATCATTGACGAGCTGAAAGCTCTGAGCGCACAGGCTGGCCTGCCAATCAGGGCGAGGAGGAGCGCATCATTACTTCTGTGTTCCTCTATAAGTTCCTGAACGATAAGTTCATGTATAACCTGTCCAAGTTTGCGGAAGAAATCGGCGAGACCATCGAGGAAATTCTGAAAAACGAGAATGACGAGCTGGACGCATTCTATGATACCACTTCCGGTGATGTGGCATTCGGATATGAAGATACCATCCAGTACCTCATCAACCATGTAGAGCAGGCCGATTTCTACAAGCAGTTCGATGATGCGCTGGTTCGCATAGCCCAGAATACCCGGAATGACATCTTTGCTGTGGAGACGGCTGAGGGCAGCTACAGACCACTGTTCGAGGCGATTTCCACTCCCGTAGAACCTTCCAACCGCAACAACTTTGCCAAGAACATCTTTGGCATCATCGCACAGGATAAATTTGATTTCTCCAGTGCGTTTGCGGGTTCTTTTGACTTCTATTCCACCATTTTTGAGTACCTCATCAAAGACTATAATGTGGCAAGCGGCGTGTATGCGGAATACTTCACTCCGCAATCTGTGAGTTCCATCATCGCCCGTTGTCTTGTTGGAATGAGCGACAAAGTTGAGGCATCCGAGATTTCCGACCCTGCTGCCGGCTCCGGCTCCTTGGTGCTGCATTTGGCCCATGAACTCGGTCAAGAGAACGGCCTGAACCGTGCCATTGTTTATACGCAGGACATCTCTTCCAAATCCACTCGGTTCCTGCGCTTGAACATGATGCTCAACGGCATGACAGAGTCTTTGGGGCATATCATTCAAGGCGACACGCTGCTGAACCCTGCCCATTTTCAAGTAGAGCATGAGCCGACCTCTGGCTTGAAGAAGTATGCCTACCAGACAGCTAATCCGCCCTTCAAACTGGACTTTTCCTCCACCCGTGATGCTATCGAGCAGAAGTGGTCTGAGACGGACCGTTTCTTTGCGGGTGTTCCGAAAATTCCTGCCAGCAAGAAGGAATCTATGGCGATTTATCTGCTGTTCATTCAGCACATCATGTACTGCATGAAAGATAACGGTAAGGCTGCCATCGTTGTCCCCACGGGATTTCTGACCGCAAAGAGCAAGATTGAGTATGCCATCCGGCAGCGGATGGTGGACCGTCATATCATCAAGGGCGTTATCAGTATGCCATCCCAAATTTTTGCGAATACCGGGACGAATGTCTCGATTCTTTTCCTTGACAATGCCAACACAGAAGAGGAAGCCTTTTTGGTGGACGCCTCCAGCCTTGGCAAGAAGGTGAAGGATGGCAAGAATCAGCGCACGGTCCTTTCTGACGAAGAAGTGAATCGCATTATTGATATATTCACCAATCGCAAGGTAGAGGACGATTTCAGCGTATCTGTTCCTTATGACGATATGACCGAGAAGGGCTACTCGTTCTCCGCTGGACAGTATTTCGAGGTAAAAATCGAGCATATCGACATCACCGCCGAGGAGTTCAATGCGAATATGGCGGCTCGGAAAGAGCGGCTGACGGCATTGTTTGCCAAGGGGCATGAGTTGGAGACCTCCATCATGGAGCAAATGAAAGAGGTTTACTATGGCAAATAAAGCTGTAAAATTTTCCGCTCCACTAAATCAGGGTGATACAGAAACACAAACCGTAGGATGCAGGCAAAACAACCCATCTATCTGCAAGTATAACGGCTTGAGTTCTGTATGCGCTTTTGTGCGAGAAGATGGTATTTGCCTCCATCCATCTGCAAAATGGGCTGCCCGGTATAGAACATTACAGGAGGAAACAAATGGAAACCAGACGCCTTGATGAATTGTGTGTGCAGATAACAGACTGCCCACATTCGACCCCCCAATGGCTATCTTCTGGCAAACTTGTGCTTAGAAACTTCAATATCCATAATGGGAGAATTGATTTAAGCAATGTTTCTTATACTGATGATGAGACATTCTTCGCCAGAAACAAGCGGGCTACACCTATCCCCGGAGATATTGTTATGAGCAGGGAGGCTCCGATGGGAGAGGTGGCAATCATCCCTAACGGTTTTGAATGTTGTTTAGGGCAGCGAATGGTACTATTACACCCCGACGCAACGGTATGTAATGGGAAATTTCTCATGTACTCTCTATTGTCTCCGTTTGTCCAAAAGCAAATTAAAAGAAGCGACACAACGGGGTCTGTTGTGAGCAATCTCTGCATTCCGGATTTATGTGCCTTAGAAATCCCTTATGTCAATATAGAGCGGCAAGAATGCATAGTGGCATTACTTTCCGATATCGACTCCAAAATCGACAACAACAACGCCATCTCCGCCGAGTTGGAAGGCATGGCGAAGGACCTCTACGATTACTGGTTCGTTCAGTTCGACTTCCCCGACGAGAACGGCAACCCCTACAAGAGCAGCGGCGGCAAGATGGTCTGGAACGAAGAACTGAAGCGGGAGATTCCTGAGGGGTGGGAGGTAGATAGGCTGGGAAAGCATATTACATCCAGTCGAGGAATTTCCTACAATTCGGCAACACTTGAAGGTGATGGTGTCCCGATGATTAACCTTGCCTCTTTTGGCGTGGACTCCAACTATAAACCTGCCGGAATCAAAACTTATAATGGACAATATGATGCAGATAAAATTCTACGCCCGTTTGACTTGATTATGTGTAATACTCAACAAACAGCGGTTGACCCAACTAAGGATATTATCGGCAAGGCTATGTTGGTTCCAGATATATTTGATGGAGATGTCGTCTCATCGCACCACATCACTACAATAGCTCCTGATGTAGACGAACTGAAGTATTACATTTACAGCACTTGTAAAACAACATGGTTTCATAAGTATATCGTTGGGTTTGCTTCTGGTACTAATATTCTCGGCCTTGATTTTAAAGGCTTTGAAGATTATTTAATGCCGTTGCCTCCTATGCGACTTCTACAAAAGTTTGCGACGACAATAAAGAACATTGAAAGCGAGAAAAGTTTGATTATAACCGAAAATATCGAGTTAACCTCTCTTCGTGATTTCCTCCTCCCCATGCTGATGAACGGACAGGTCAAGGTGAAGGGGCGTGATATTTAATGAGAATTGGACGGAATGACCCCTGCCCTTGTGGAAGTGGCAAAAAGTATAAGAAGTGCTGTCTGAGCAAGGATGTTCCTGACATCTATCAGTGCATTAAGGACACAGTCGCTGAAAACGGATATCCCAGCAAACTTTCTGATACGATTTGCGCCATGCTTCGTTACATGAAGAAAAATAATCTTCTCGGTGCTTGCCATGCTACTGCATCTGCAATGTATGTTGCTCTGTCTGAGCAGGGATTCAAAACGGAGCTTTGTGTTGGTGAGATAGGCAGCCCGGATATGAGCCCGTTCGACCACTCATGGGTAACAGTAGATGATAAGGTTATCGACTTGGCCTGTTATATGCCGTTGCCGAATCCCGAAGGTATTACCATTGCCTCTTACCCGATTGTCCTTTCTACTGATGTCGTTACAAAATCGACCCCAAAGCTGACCTATGGTGTCGAAACGGGAATGGGGTTCGACTTCCAGACTCAACAGCTTTTGCGAATGCCATTTGTGGACTATCTTGACAACTATCCTTTTGAAAAAAACGGGTTATGGACAGTAATTCAGCGAATTTCTCCTGTGCCGATTAACTACCGCACTCTTCGGGAGAAATATTCTAATGTTCAAAGAAAAATTTGCAAATAATATACAAGCCGGTGGGCAACTCCGCTTGGGGATGTCCACCGGCTTCTTCTGCGCTTTTCCCAAAACATACATAGCTGTAGCAATGCCCAGCTTTCTGAAAAGCACCAGCACCTAACACTCAAGATGGAGGTGTTTTTTGGGGAAACTACATTCTTCTGCGAAATCCCACAAAAAACTTTACAGCGACCGCTTTTCCCCGAACAGCCCTAAACGAGAAAACCCCACATAAGACTTTAGAGCAACCGCCTTTCTCAAAAACTCTAAAACAAAAAAATCCCACATCAGATTTTAGATAGCCCCGGTATGCTGAGGGCTTGACAAAAAACGACAGCCGTGATAGAATATCCTCACAATCCAAGGGGTGCTGGCGCAAGCCGGCTG
>ERZ780046.905-NODE-905-length-11229-cov-3.245660_pt1 | contig 11229 bp, 8 predicted proteins | sample MGYA00511848_ERZ780046 | MGnify/ENA primary metagenome ERZ780046 (study PRJEB29588, sample SAMEA2147983) | human gut metagenome | biome: human gut; feature: human-associated habitat; material: faeces | place: Denmark | collected 2008/2010 ...
TCGAGTGTATAGTTCGTGGATATATCACAGGAAGCGGCTGGGCAAGCTACCAGGAGAACGGTACAGTCTGCGGAATCAGACTTCCGGAGGGACTTGTTGAGTCTGATAAGCTCCCTGAGCCTATTTATACACCATCTACCAAGGCTGATCTTGGAGATCATGATGAGAATATCTCATTCGAAAAATCAGTAGAAGTATTAGAGAAGATTTATCCTGAGAAGGGCAGAGAGTACGCAGAGAAGATTCGCGATTATACAATTGCTCTTTACAAGAAATGTGCAGAGTATGCTCTTACAAAGGGCATCATCATCGCAGATACCAAGTTTGAGTTTGGCTTAAATGAGCAGGGTGAGGTAGTGCTTGCCGATGAGATGCTCACACCTGACAGCTCACGCTTCTGGCCACTTGATGGATATAAGCCTGGACAGGGACAGCCTTCATTTGACAAGCAGTATGTAAGAGACTGGCTCAAGGCAAATCCGGACAATGACCTTCTTTTACCTGATGAGGTTGTTGTGAAGACTGTAGAGAAATATAAAGAGGCATTTGAGCTTCTTACAGGAAGCAAATTCAGCCGCTAATATATTATTTATTCCGCGTTACTATTTCGCAATTATAAACGGAGATATTATGAACCAGGACAATAACATAAATCAGTATATAAATACTAGTATAGATACAAAAAGTCATACCGGTACAAAATTAGAAAGGTGTTCTGATATTGACGAGCATAACCATGTATTTGATGAGCTTCACGAGGAGTGTGGTGTGTTCGGCATGTATGATTTTGATGGAGGAAATGTCGCATCCACTATCTATTATGGTCTTTTTGCACTTCAGCACAGAGGACAGGAAAGCTGTGGTATTGCAGTGAGTGATACACACGGACCAAAGGGAAAGGTGACCACACACAAGGGCATGGGTCTTGTAAATGAGGTATTTACTCATGATATCTTAGAGCCTATGAAGGGCGATATCGGAGTGGGACATGTGCGCTATTCAACAGCAGGCTCATCAACACGTGAGAATGCACAGCCGCTCGTATTAAATTATGTCAAGGGCACACTTGCCATGGCACACAACGGAAACCTCATAAATGCAACGGAGCTTCGCAAGGAGCTTGAGTATACAGGAGCTATTTTCCAGACCACAATCGACTCTGAGGTTATAGCTTATCATATCGCCAGAGAACGTCTTAACTCAAAAACAGCGGAGGATGCGGTCAGACGTGCCTGCCAGAAGCTTAAGGGAGCCTACGCGCTTGTTGTCGAGAGCCCGAGAAAGCTTATTGCAGCCAGAGACCCATTTGGTTTTAAGCCTCTTTGCATCGGAAAGAGAGACAATGCATATATCGTTACATCTGAGACCTGTGCGCTTGATACAATCGGTGCAGAGTTTGTCAGGGATGTAGAGCCGGGAGAGGTTATCACTATCACTCCTGAAAAGGGCATTGAGTCTGATATGACTATGGCACTTGCCCCTGAAAAACAGGCCAGATGCGTGTTTGAATACATTTATTTCGCAAGACCTGACAGCCATATTGACGGAGTAAGCGTGTATGGCAGCCGTATCAAGGCTGGCAGATTCCTTGCAATGGATTCACCGGTTGAGGCTGATATCGTGACAGGAGTACCAGAATCAGGAAATGCCGCTGCTCTTGGTTATTCACTTGAGTCGGGCATTCCATATGGCACAGCATTTGTCAAGAACGGTTATGTCGGCAGGACATTTATCAAGCCTAAGCAGTCAAGCCGTGAATCAAGCGTGCAGATAAAGCTCAATGTATTAAAGGAGGCTGTTAAGGGCAAGAGAGTTGTTATGATTGATGATTCAATTGTGCGAGGAACAACCTCAGACAGAATAGTGCGTATGTTAAGAGAGGCGGGGGGCCAGAGGTGCATTTTCTCCCACCCCCCCCCCGCCATTCTTATGGCCTTGCTATTTCGGTACAGATATTCCTGCAAGAGAGCAGCTTATCGCTTACAACAGGACTATTGAGGATATCAGACAGATTATAGGTGCAGATTCTTTAGGCTACCTTGGAATTGACAGACTTCATGAGATGGTAGAGGGACTGCCAATCTGCATGGGCTGTTTCACAGGAAAATATCCGATGGAGCCACCGAAGGATGATATCAGAGGCGAGTATTTTGATAAAGAAATAGACCTCGAGAGAAAAATGCTTAATCGCTAATAAAGGAGAGAATATGAGTACAGACAGATACACAAGTCCTCTTTCTGAGCGCTATGCCAGCAAAGAGATGCAGTATATTTTTTCGCAGGATATGAAATTTACCACTTGGAGAAAGCTCTGGATTGCTCTTGCAGAGACTGAGATGGAGCTTGGGCTTTCACAGGATGGCAAGCCGGTTATCACACAGGAACAGATTGATGAATTAAAGGCACATGTGGATGACATCAATTATGATGTGGCAAAGGAGCGTGAGAAGCTTGTGCGTCACGATGTAATGAGCCATGTCTATGCATATGGACAGCAGTGCCCTAAGGCAGCAGGAATTATACATCTTGGAGCAACCTCATGCTATGTAGGTGACAATACAGATATTATCATCATGAATGAAGCATTAAAGCTTGTTCACAAAAAGCTAATAAGTGTTATTGCAGAGCTTGCAAACTTTGCTGATAAGTATAAAAATCAGCCAACTCTTGCATTTACACATTTCCAGCCGGCACAGCCGACAACAGTTGGAAAGCGTGCCACACTGTGGCTGAATGAGTTTATGCTGGATCTCGAGGATTTAGAGTATGTGCAGGGCACATTAAAGCTCCTTGGCTCAAAGGGCACTACAGGAACACAGGCCAGCTTCCTTGAGCTCTTCGACGGAGACAATGAGACAATAGACAAGATAGATCCAATGATCGCAAAGAAGATGGGCTTTAAGGAATGTTATCCGGTGTCTGGCCAGACATATTCCCGTAAGGTAGATACAAGAGTAGTAAATGTGCTCGCAGGCATCGCTGCATCAGCTACAAAGATGTCAAACGACATCAGACTGCTCCAGCATCTTAAGGAAGTAGAGGAGCCGTTTGAGAAGAATCAGATTGGCTCATCAGCCATGGCATATAAGAGAAATCCTATGAGAAGTGAGAGAATTGCATCTCTTTCAAGATATGTTCTTGCAGATGTAATGAATCCTGCAATTACTTCAGCTACACAGTGGTTTGAGAGAACACTTGACGATTCAGCAAACAAGCGTCTTTCAATACCTGAGGGCTTCCTTGCAATAGACGGAATCCTTGACCTCTGCCTCAATGTGGTGGATGGACTGGTAGTATATCCAAAGGTTATTGAAAAGCACTTTATGGCAGAGATACCATTCATGGCAACAGAGAACATCATGATGGATGCTGTAAAGAACGGTGGAAATCGTCAGGAGCTCCATGAGAAGATCAGACAGCTCTCAATGCAGGCAGGAAAGACAGTAAAGGAAGAGGGAAAAGAAAATAACCTCGTAGACTTAATCGCTGCAGATCCTGCATTCGGATTGACAAAAGCTGATATCGAAAAGAACCTTAAGCCTGAGCTTTATGTGGGACGTGCACCTCGTCAGGTAGATGTATATCTGCGTGATGTAGTTAATCCGGTGCTTGAAGCGCATAAGGATGAGAGTGGAGTAAAGGCAGAGATTAACGTATAATATCGAAAGTATAGATAACGGTAATTTGCTTGTGTTAACATATTTATCTAAATGAAAAGCCCCGGCATATAAATCTGTTTCAAGGTTTATATGCCGGGGTTTTATATATCCGTCAAGTATCATTTTCCTCGAAAGCTGTATATCTCATCCCATACCTTTTCGCATGCACTAAGCAAAAGGCATGATAATATCATAATGTATTTTCTTGTAAAATAAAATGGAAAAATGTATAATATTAAAAAATGGTTTAGATTATCAAAAGAAGAGAGCAAAAAAGGAAGGATACTAGTGATGAAAAATTTTTTTAATGAATTCAAAAAGTTTATCAGCAGAGGGAATGTCATGGATATGGCAGTTGGTATCATCATAGGTGGTGCATTTACCAGCATAGTCACATCCTTGGTCAATGACATTATAAACCCTATACTTGGAGTGTTTGGCGGCATGAATTTTGACCAGCTTTCGGTAAAGCTCTTTGGAGAAGCTACATTGTATTATGGAAAGTTTCTTACCGCAGTAGTCAATTTTCTTATCATGGCACTTATCGTATTCTGCATTGTAAAGGCTATGAATGCGGCAGGAGAGAGATTTGGACGCAAAGAGGAAAAAGAACTTGACACAAAGGAGTGTCCATACTGCAAGAGCAAGATTGCCATTGCGGCAACAAGATGCCCGAATTGTACATCAATGCTCAATACAGCAGATGAAAGTGAAAAATAGCGATACATTTATTGCATGAAACTAATAAAATCCATTGCATAAAGTGTGAAAATCTGTTACATACAGTATAAAACTCTTGACTGTGCAATAAAAACGTAGTATATTAGTTCTGTTATTTAGAATTGAAATTAGGAGGTCTTATCGTGGCAACTTTAAAAATTGTTTTATCGGTATTATTTATAATCGTCAGTTTAGTAATTACTATAGTTATTCTTTTCCAGGAGGGTAAGTCAGCAGGACTTGGCACTATCGCCGGAGTTGCTGATACATATTGGGGCAAGAACAAGGGACGTTCAAAGGAAGGACGTCTGGTTAAAGCGACCATTGTATGTGTTGTTCTTTTCTTTATTATTTCAATTGCTTTAAATATGGGAATATGGTAAATACTTAGACTGTCGAGAAATCGGCAGTCTTTTTTATCGCATCAACATCCAGATGATGAAATTCGAGGCTTTCGTTGCAGGTTGATGTGATATAAAATCAACATTCATAGGATGAAAATGTCAATGGTGGAAATTTTATTTAAAGCCTGTGCATTTGAAATCAGATGGGGCAACGAAAAGGAGAGATAATGAGTAATATAGATAAATATGAAACACGAAAAAAGATGGTCTATGACTTTATGTGTGATGACATGTATGTTCCGATGAAAATCAAGGAACTCTGCATAGTACTCGGAGTAAAAAAAGAGGACAGACCACAGCTTGAACAGATTCTTTTGGATTTGCAGGCAGAGGGAAGGATAACACTCTCAAAGCGTGGGAAATACTCAAAGTCGGAAATTAAAAAGACAGTCGGCGTATTTACAGCGCATCAAAGGGGATTTGGCTTTGTCACTGTGGAGGGAGAGCCTGATGATATTTTTATCCCTGCAGAGTATGTAAATGGTGCGATGCACATGGACACTGTTGAGATTACAATCTCACCTGTCACAACAGGACGCCGCAAGGAGGGAAAGGTTGTTTCCGTCATAGAGCGAGGCATGAAGCAGGTAGTCTGCACCTATGAGGCAAGTGATAATTTTGGTTTTGCAGTGCCTGACAATACCAGGTTTGGCACAGATATTTTCATACCAAAGGAGCGCTCAAAGGGTGCTATGTCGGGCCATAAGGTAGTGGTTGAAATTACAAGCTATGGTAAAAAGGGTAAAAAGCCGGAGGGCAAGGTTGTTGAAATAATCGGACATATAGATGACCCGGGTACAGATATTCTTTCTATAGTAAAGGCTTATGATCTGCCGGTGGATTTTTCGGAGAAAATCATGCATCAGGTGCAGAATGTGGCAAAGGATGTGACACCTGCGGATATGGCCGGCAGGATGGATTTACGCGACTGGATGATGGTCACGATAGACGGAGAGGATGCAAAGGATCTTGATGATGCCGTGTCTTTATACATGGATGGCAACAATTATGTACTTGGAGTACACATAGCAGATGTGTCGAATTATGTGCAGGAGCACAGTGCCCTTGATGTGGAGGCACTTAAGAGAGGAACATCGGTTTATCTTGTAGACAGGGTAATTCCTATGCTTCCAAGAGAGCTTTCAAATGGCATATGCTCCTTGAATGAGGGATGTGACAGGCTGGCTCTTTCATGCATTATGACAATAAATAAAAAGGGTGAAGTTATCGATCATAAGATTGCAGAGACAGTCATAAAGACAAACCGCAGGATGACATACACAAATGTAAAAAAGATTCTTGCAGATAAGGATGCCGCTGTGATTGAAGAATATAAGGAGCTTGTGCCTATGTTTGAAAAAATGGCAGAGCTTGCAGCAATTCTACGCAAAAAGAGAATGAAACGAGGTTCTATAGACTTTGACTTTCCGGAGACTAAAGTCGTGCTCGATGAAGATGGTCATCCGATAGATATAAAGCCGTATGACAGAAATGTGGCAACAAAGCTCATTGAGGATTTTATGCTTATAGCAAATGAAACTGTGGCTGAGGATTATTTCTGGCAGGAAATACCTTTTGTATACAGAACACACGACAAGCCGGACTCGGAAAAAATCGCAAAGCTTTCCACATTTATCAATAATTTTGGCTATACGCTTCATATTGGAGCTGATGAGGTACACCCAAAGGAGCTTCAGAAGCTTTTGATGAAGGTGGATGGCACAGATGAAGAATCCCTGATAAGCAGACTGACACTGCGCTCTATGAAACAGGCACGATATACAACAGCATGTACAGGACATTTTGGACTGGCGGCAAATTATTATTGTCACTTTACATCACCAATCCGCAGATATCCTGATTTGCAGATACACCGTATCATCAAGGAAAATATCCGCGGCAGGATGAATGATAACCGTAGGGAGCACTATGAGTCTATACTCGATGCTGTTGCAAAACAGGCAAGTGAGACCGAACGACGTGCAGAAGAGGCAGAGCGTGAAACAGTCAAGCTTAAAAAATGTGAATACATGTCAAATCATATTGGTGAATGCTTTGAAGGAGTTATATCAGGTGTCACGGAGTGGGGCTTTTTCGTGGAGCTTCCAAATACAGTTGAGGGACTTGTGCGCGTGACAGACCTGACAGATGATTTCTATGAGTTTTACGAGGATACCTATGAGCTAGCCGGTTCAGCCACCAATAAGAGATACAAGCTTGGACAAAAAATCAAGGTTGTTGTGGACAGTACTGACAAAATTATGCGTACAATTGATTTTAAACCAGCGGAATAATATGACAATAATGACGAAATCTTTTTATGATTTAAAAATACTTATTTAATTATCTGTTATTTGTCGGTCGTTGTGCGATAGATTTATTGAAAAAGATGTCATAATATATTATATAGTGTAAATAAACAGAAATGTGAACCAGCGGTTTACAATAATTTGCGTTTTAGATATTGGCAATTGTAAAAAAATGTGTTAGTATTGTAAAGCAGTTTGAGGAAAGGAGATACCGACATGGCTAAGGAACCAAAGAAATTAATAGCCAACAACAAAAAGGTCTATCACGATTACTTTTTGCTTGAGAAATACGAAGCCGGTATTTCACTTGCAGGAACTGAGGTGAAGTCACTTCGAATGGGAAAGGGCAGCATAAAGGAGTCGTTCATCCGTATTGAGAACGGTGAGATTATCCTGTATGGCATGCATATCACACCATATGAGAAGGGAAATATCTTCAACAAGGATCCACTCAGACCTAAAAAGCTTTTGCTCCACAAGAAGGAAATCGAGAAGCTTTCATCAAAGATGAAGGAAAAGGGTTTCACAATTGTGCCTGTGGAGGTATACTTTAAGGGGAGTCTGGTCAAAGTAGAGATAGCACTTGCCAAAGGTAAGAAGCTTTATGATAAGAGAGCAGACATAGCCAAGAAGGATCAAAAGCGAGAGGCGCAGAGAGATTTCAAAATCAGAAATCTTGGTTAGCAAAAAATTAAATATGGGCTAGTAAAGGTTTCGACGGGGCCCACAAGGTCCGGTGGACCTTGGTTTTGGGCGGACCGAAGCGGAGCGGAGAACATGGAGCGTAGCTGCATGTACCCCGCAAAAAAAATTGAATATGGGCTAGTAAAGGTTTCGACGGGGTACATGCAGCTGGAGAAGCGAGTCGTATGGCGATGCGTTAAATGGCCAAATTAAAATTAAACGCTGAAGATAATTTAGCATACGCTGCCTAATGGCAGCAGTCTGACCTAGAGCACTCACACTTTAGGACCCAGGCTTCGACTATGTGAGAAACGACGTTGGCAAAGCTTTGAGCCATCGGGCGTATCATGAAGCTACTGAAACCACAAGGTTGTTTGTTATCGTGTGGCAGAGGGAATGTTAAATAATAAACTACACTCGTAGAAGGACAGGGAATTGTATTTCGGACACGGGTTCGACTCCCGTCTAGTCCACTAAAAGGCGGTTTGTGATAAAACCGCCTTTTTTCTTGCCCGATTTCCTACAGCAGAAAGTGCGGTTAATAAATCATTTAAGGAGTCAGTAAAACTGTTATTTCAGGTTGTCGAAAACATCGTAAAAACGCGGAATGTATCGTATTTGAAAAATTAATTTAAAAAAAATGTAAAAAAGTGTTGACAAGTATGGAATAGGGTGATATTATATCGAAGTCGCTTCGGTGAGGCAACAAAAACGAAACGGCAAAACAGCATATCGGGGTGTGGCTCAGCTTGGCTAGAGCGCCTGGTTTGGGACCAGGAGGTCGCAGGTTCGAATCCTGTCACCCCGACTTGTGAATAATTAAATATGCGGGTGTAGTTCAATGGTAGAACACCAGCCTTCCAAGCTGGATACGTGGGTTCGATTCCCATCACCCGCTTAGATATTGCAGTATTCGCAGTATCCCATATGTGTCTGTAGCTCAGTTGGATAGAGCACCGGCCTTCTAAGCCGGGTGTCGGGGGTTCGAATCCCTTCAGGCACATTTTTTATTTCATATCAATTCCATATGGACCATATGAAGTAAATATGGTGGGTATAGCGCAGTTGGTTAGCGCGCCAGATTGTGGCTCTGGAGGCCCAGGGTTCGAATCCCTGTATCCACCCTTTGCATTAGTGCAAATAGTGTCGTGCGCATTATATGCGTATCCGTGCGGCGCACGAGTATTACTCAAGGGCTATCGCCAAGCGGTAAGGCACAGGATTTTGATTCCTGCATTCGTTGGTTCGAATCCAACTAGCCCTGTTACAATCTGAATATATGGGATATTAGCTCAGGTGGTAGAGCACTTGACTTTTAATCAAGTTGTCCGGGGTTCGAATCCCCGATGTCTCATTAGAAAAAGAAAACCATCACTCGTAAGAGTGGTGGTTTTCTTTTTCTATTGATATATTGTGAATTAAACTCCGGACAACGTAGTTTAATTAGTAAAACTGCACAAAAACTGATTGAAAATTTGTGCATGTTTGTTAACACTTTCAGAGGTCAAGGTGATACTATAATAACCGTAAAAACCCCCCAATACATTATATATTTTTTACTATCCCCATAGTAAAATACCTTCTCCTAAAAGACAGCAGAACGATGGCTGTCTTTTTTTTGCTCAAATTAAAGAAAAAGACAGCCATACATTTAATATATATTATTCGTTTACTTGGTTGAAATTTTACCGTTAAAATTACGTTGTTAGATTTACACCGCTAGTTTTACAGCTTAAGATTTACAACGTCAGATTTATATTGCTTCCTGCCCGCAGTGATGTGTAGTAATCATCATACGACGAGCTCTGTAATACTATATTCTTTGCGTTTGGATGATTTCATGGCATCGCGGTTGTTTGAATAATAATTTCTCATAAAATATGTTGCTGAAAGATTTGTTGCTGAACTTACTCGTGTACTCATATTAATCCTCTTTATATTTTTAAATTTTAAAGTTTAAAATAATTGCGTTATAACTACGATTTTAGGTTTTATTTTGAACGTATAATCGCACTTAAATAATTGTTATAAATATTTTATCGGATATTTGCACGAAAAAGTTTACTTATGCGATCAAAAGAAGTAAAATATAAAAGAATGCGTAGAATAAGAAAAACGCGATTATGCAATCGAAATGCTACCAAGCAAAGAGTAACAGAACATAATGTAAAAAGCATAATGTACTATAACAAAATGTAACAAACATAAAGTAACAAAAAATGCAACAAACATAATGTAACTAAAGGAGGATATGGGGCATGAGTAAAAAAGCTTTCGGTACAACATCAAAAGGAGTGGAGGCATCGCTTTACGAAATCAGCAATGGCAGTGGAGTGAGAGTACTTTTGACAGACTATGGCGCTTCAGTTGTATCTATTTTTGTAAAAGACAGGGATGGCAATGAGAGAGATGTCATTTTAGGATATGACAACGTAAAGTCATATGAGAAGGAGTCCTGCTATTTTGGCGCTACTGTCGGCAGATATGCAAACAGGATTTCTGATGCAAAGGTTAATATTGATGGAGTGGAATATAAGCTTGAGGCTAATGACAATGAGAACAGTCTTCACAGTGGCTCAAATGGTTTTTCTAAGCGCTTCTGGACTGTTAAGGAGCAGAAGGCAGATGAGATTACCTTTGAGATAGAGGATGCAGATTTGGAGCAGGGCTTCCCGGGAAATGCAGTCGTTGATGTGACATTTAAGGTGACAGGGGAAAATGCTCTCGCTATTATATACAATGCAAAGGCAGATAAGACAACTACCTTCAATATGACAAACCACAGCTATTTCAATCTGAACGGTCATGCATCAGGAAGCGTATACACTCACACATTGCAGATAAATGCTGAGCATTACACACCTGTAAAGGATTCCAAGGCTATTCCTACAGGTGAGATTGCACCGGTTGAGGGTACACCATTTGATTTTACAGAGGCTAAGCCGATCGGAAGAGATATCGAGGCAAATGATACACAGCTTCACTATGGAAGTGGATATGATCACAATTTTGCAATAGACAAGACCGCTCCGGGAGTAGAAAAGGTCGCAACAGCATACTCTCCTGAGAGTGGCATACAGATGGAGGTATACACCGACTGTGTCGGAATCCAGCTTTATACTGCCAACTTTATCGTGGGACAGGAAGGCAAGGGCGGAGTCAAATACAATAACCGCGATGGATTCTGCCTCGAGACACAGTTCTATCCAAACTCAATAAATGAGACCAACTTCAGTACACCTGTTACAAAGGCTGGTGATACATACCACACAGAGACAGATTACAAATTCTCTGTGAGATAAAATGCCAACATAAGAGAGATACACAGAATAGTTAAAGCCCACCATATTGATGAAATTTATCATTAATATGGTGGGCTTTCTTAAGCTTTGTTTAATCAAACACTGATACAGTGGTTTTATTTCCGGAAATGTGGTATAAATATATTTATAT
>ERZ780046.921-NODE-921-length-11048-cov-3.576731_pt1 | contig 11048 bp, 9 predicted proteins | sample MGYA00511848_ERZ780046 | MGnify/ENA primary metagenome ERZ780046 (study PRJEB29588, sample SAMEA2147983) | human gut metagenome | biome: human gut; feature: human-associated habitat; material: faeces | place: Denmark | collected 2008/2010 ...
TATAATTGGCCAGCAATTCAAATCACAGAAACCATAGTTGTTGAACGTTTAAGGAAATAGTTTTTTATGGAAAAGGAACAGCATAAAGAACCGGGATATGTATATATTTTGACCAATCCAAGTTTTCGTGAGGATTGGGTAAAAATTGGCAAAAGTTCACGTCCTGTAGATGTTCGCTCAAAGGAACTTGATAATACAGCAGTACCTTTGCCTTTTGAAATATATGCAACATTTAGAACCGTAAAATATAATGAAGTAGAAAAACTTGTACATAAGTATATAGACAGATTTACACATCTTCGTATTCGACAAAATAGAGAGTTTTTCAACGTTTCTCCGAAAGTAGCATTAGATATTTTTAGAGATATAGCACAAGCAATAGATGACGCAGTTATAACAGAGTATAACGAAAACAAACCTGAAGAGTGCCACAACAAGCCTATTCAAGACATTGCTAAACGTAAGGGGAAACGGGAAAAATTTACGATAAACGGGAAAGGCGAATTTTATAAAAATGGTTGTATGGTTGAAGTTATAAGACAATACATCAAAGAAAGGAGTTTGACATATAAAGAAATTGAGACATTCTTTGATGAAAGAATACCTAATTTGATTATGTCTGTTGATAGAGTCAAAAAACAGCAACAAGATTCTTTCGATAAATCAAAAAATACAAGATGGCATTTTAAGTCTCCTTTAACAAGCTCCGATGGAGTGGATTTCTTGGTTAGTACACAAGTGGGAGAAGGATGTCGTATTGATTTTAACGACATTGTGTCTTTGTCTGCGGAATTGGGTTATAACATAGAAAAATTAGATTAGAATATGAGCGAAGAATTACAACAGAAACTCCGTGACCAACTTTGGGAAGTGGCCAATAAGTTGCGCGGAAATATGTCGGCCAGCGATTTCATGTATTTCACTTTGGGCTTCATCTTCTACAAATACCTTTCGGAGAAGATAGAAGCATACGCAAACAATGCCTTGGTGGATGATGAAGTGTCCTTCAAAGAATTGTGGACTATGGAGGACGAGGATGCCGCCGAACTGCAAGAGGAACTGAAAAAGCAATGCTTGGAGGGTGTCGGCTACTTCATCGAACCGACTTACCTTTTCTCATCGGTGATAGACCGGATAAAGAAGAAAGAGAACATATTGCCCATTCTTGAACGCTCGTTAAAGCGCATTGAGGATAGCACATTGGGGCATGACAGCGAGGAAGATTTTGGTGGTCTGTTCTCTGATATTGACCTTGCTTCGCCTAAACTGGGCAAGACGGCAGATGACAAGAATACGCTTGTCAGCAATGTGCTGTTGGCTTTGGATGACATTAAGTTTGGTGTGGAGGCATCGGAAGAAATAGATATTCTTGGTGATGCCTATGAGTATATGATTGGGCAGTTTGCCGCAGGAGCCGGAAAGAAAGCCGGAGAGTTTTACACACCGCAAGAAGTCAGTCAGATATTGGCAGAAATAGTGTCTATCGGTCATGCACGGCTTCGCAATGTGTATGACCCGACTTGCGGTAGTGGCTCGCTGCTTCTCCGTGCGGCAAAGGTGGGTCATGCGGTGGATATTTACGGACAGGAAAAGAATCCGACCACTTACAACCTTGCCCGAATGAATATGCTATTGCATGGTATCAAGTTCAGCAATTTCAAGATAGAAAACGGCGACACATTAGAATGGGATGCCTTTGGAGATACACAGTTCGATGCAGTGGTGGCTAATCCTCCGTTCTCCGCAGAATGGAGTGCTGCCGACAAGTTCAACAACGATGACCGTTTCAGCAAAGCTGGGCGGCTTGCACCGAAGAAAACCGCCGATTACGCTTTCATCCTCCACATGATTTACCACTTGAATGAGGGTGGCACAATGGCTTGCGTTGCACCTCATGGTGTATTGTTCCGTGGCAATGCCGAGGGGGTAATCCGTCGTTTTCTTATCGAAAAGAAAAATTACATTGATGCCATCATTGGCTTGCCTGCCAATATCTTCTATGGTACGAGCATACCAACTTGTATCCTTGTGATGAAGAAATGCCGTAAAGAGGATGACAACATTCTGTTTATTGACGCAAGCAAGGAGTTTGAAAAGGTCAAGACACAAAACAAGCTCCGTCCGCAACATATTCAAAAGATAGTCGAAACCTACCGTGACCGCAAGGAAATAGAAAAGTACAGTCACCTTGCCACGCTGCAAGAGGTAGCCGACAATGATTATAACCTGAATATTCCTCGCTATGTGGACACCTTTGAGGAAGAAGAACCGATTGACATCAAAGCGGTAATGTCTGAAATCAAGGAACTGGAAGCCAAACGTGCCGAGTTGGATAAGGAGATTGATGTATATTTGAAAGAGTTGGGAATTATAGAGTAAGAAAATATGATTGGTAGTGCAATACTATTGAGTAACTTTATTGAAGGGAATATGAAGCAATTCATAATCCCTGTATATCAGCGAAATTATGATTGGCTGATAGATAACTGTGAACAGTTGTTTAACGACTTGGTGAAATTAAGCAAGCAACATAAGCAAACTCATTTCTTCGGTTCAATTGTTACAGCTTCGGCTGATGCTTATGGACGAAATAGGTTAGTGATAGATGGGCAGCAGCGTATAACGACCATATCTCTTTTGTTGCTGGCAGGTATAAAGGCAGTAAAAGATGGGAAATTATTAGTCAGCAATGAAGCCAGACTGAATGAAGCATACGAAATGTTCCTGCTTGCTAAATTTAGTAGTGCAGATAGGAAAATCAAACTCGTTCCTATTGAAAGTGACCGAATAGCCTATGACCTGATTTTTGATAATGCAGAGGATAAATTCATTGCCGAATCCAAGGTTACACGCAACTTCATGTATTTCTATGGCTTATTGACTAAAACTCCGCAAGAATTTTCGTTTGATGATTTATTGAACACCATAGAACGTTTGCAGATTATCACGATAGAGCTTGACAATAACGACGATGCGCAACTGATATTTGAGAGTCTTAACTCGACCGGACTTGCACTTACCGAAGCTGACAAAATACGCAATTATCTTTTGATGTCGCTTTCGCCTGAAGAACAGCAACAATGTTTTAAGGATTATTGGCAAAAGATTGAACAGGCCACAGACAACGAGCCTACAATGTTCTTGCGTGATTATCTTACCATAAGACAGCAGCGGCAACGCCATGTCAGACTTCCATATATGTATCAAGAGTGGAAAAAATACATGGAGGTGAAAGACAGGAAAGAAGAGCTTGCACAAATGCTTGATTATGCCAAATATTATCGGCAAGTAACAAAGAGCCAACTTTCCACACCACGTCTTTCAAAGAAAATGAGCCATATCTGCAACATAGACACCGATGTGGTAAATGTATTCTTTATGCAATTCTTGAAGTATGCCGATGAAAATGGTCTTCAAGAGGATGAAGTTTATAAGGCTATTGACTTGGTTGAAAATTATATGGCTCGCCGTATCGTGTGCAATATGCCGGGTAACGCATTGACACAAGTGTTCTGTGCATTGCATAAGGACGTGCTGAGAAGTATTGACGAATACAGGGCAGCAGACATTCCTTTGTCTGCAAGTTATTCTGATATACTTGCATATCATATATTGCGCCGTGATGGTAATTATCTCCTACCGAGAGATACGCAATTCATAGAAGCAATTAAAACACGTGATGCTTATCACATGATGAAGCCATTTCAGATATTTCTTTTTGAACGCCTTGAGAATGCTATTCCTGGGGAATATAACGATGTAGCAAGCGATATGAAAAATAAAACGGCCACACTGGAACATATCATGCCGCAAACCCTTAACGCCGATTGGAAAGCCATGCTTGGCAGCAACTATGAGGAGATAAAGGAAAAATATTTGCATACATTTGCCAATCTCACCTTAACTGGTATCAATAGCGAATTAAGCAATAACTCTTTCGATGTAAAACGAGATGGTAAAGTGATAGACGGGGAGTCTTTCCCCGGATATAAGGATTCAAAATATCGTCTTACACGTAGTGTTATGGCTTGTTCAAAGTGGACACCTGTTGAAATGGAGCAAAGGGGAAAAGAAATAGTTGACACCTTCTTAAAACTATATCCTTTACCTCATACATCATTTACACCTTTACCGAAGCCTGTAGATGAAGTATCATTAGAAGATGAAACATTTTCACCAACAAACAGACAATTAAAAGGATTCAGATTGTTTGGTCAGGAACATGCAGAAACTATTTGGAAAAACATGATGTTAAAAATCATATCCATAGTTTCTGAACGTTATCCTGACATTGTGGATGCCCTTTTCGATGCAGGAAGTTATTTTTGGTCATCTAAAAAAGCCGATTTACATTATTGCACGATGATTGCACCAGATAAGTATGTGTGGACATCATTGGACAATAAGGGTAAGTTAAATTGTTTGCGGTATCTCTTTGATAAATGCGATATTGCAGAATCGGAATTGATTCTGATATTAGACGCAATAAAGGATTAAAGATACAGTGAAGCTATTTGAAATAAGGATATTACGGCAAGATTCATAAGATTAATATTTTAATTATGGCAAACGATAAAGAGCTTGAAATCACGGTTGACTATAACGAATTACTGCAACGCGCTGTTGCAGTTTTAGAAAGGACAAGAATTTCCATAGCACGCAGTATTTCCGATAACATTAGCAATGCGCATTGGGAAATCGGCAGACTGTTACAAGAAAAGAAGTTAGATTCAAAGCATGGAGCTGGTGTGGTACAGCGGTTGTCAATCGACTTAAAACAGCGTTATCCCAAAATGGGATTGTCACCTCGCAGTTTATGGCTGATGAAGAAGTTTTATTGCAGGTTTTGTAACTCATCGTTAAAACTGCAACACGCTGTTGCAGTTTTGCCGTGGGGACACACTGCTGAACTCATGGCTAATAAATGGACAAAGGACAACGATGACGCTATACTTTATTATGCCGTTGAAACCGTAACAAAGGGCTGGAATCGTGATATTTTAGTTAATGCCATAAATCTTCATATGTATGAACAATCGTGCCTGCCTGTTGAAAAAGACAATAATTTTGCCACAACCCTGCCTGTACCGGTTGCCGCATATGCCAACGAAGTCATCAAAAGCACATACAATCTTGGCTTTTTGGGTGTAACAGAGCCAGTGTTAGAATTGGACTTGGAACACCGACTTGTAGAAAAAATAAAACTATTTCTACTCGAACTCGGAAAAGGTTTCACCTATATTGGTAATCAATATCCAATTGAATACAAAGGTAGGAGTGGCATTGTAGATTTACTCTTTTTCCATAGAGGACTTAGAAGTCTGATAGCCATTGAACTAAAAGCAGGAAGATACAAACCTGAATATGCGGGGAAAATGAATTATTATCTTTCCATTCTTGACAGGACAGAACGCGGCGAGGGGGAGAACCCCTCCATCGGCATCATTCTTTGTGCAGAAAAGAATCATGTGGATGTGGAATTGTCACTTGATGGAATGGATAAACCTATTGGCGTTGCTGACTATCGGCTGATTATTCCGCAAGAAGACTTGAAGCAGGTAATACAAGATGAAATTCAAGCATACGATGACGAAAAGCAGAAAGGGAATGAGTAACTGGTCGCAAATTGAGACTGGTTCGAATGGAATGTATCAACAAAATTAAAGAGTAATGATTATGGCAGATAATAAGGATAAGAAAGTCCTTAATGTTCCGGCTTTGCGATTCCCGGAGTTTAGTGGGGAGTGGGATGAATATGCTATTGGCGAGATTTTGTCTATTGGAAATGGTCGTGATTATAAGCACCTACATAATGGAGACATTCCTGTATTTGGAACAGGTGGATATATGACCTCAGTAGATGATTTTCTTTATGATGGAGAGTCTGTATTTGTTGGTCGCAAAGGGACTATCAATAAGCCATTATATTACAACGGGAAGTTTTGGACTGTTGATACCTTATTTTATACTTATAATTTTACCGATGTACTTCCTAAATTTGTATATTGCTTATTCCAAACAATAAACTGGTTAAAATATAATGAAGCATCAGGTGTTCCCAGTTTATCAAAAGCAACTATTGAAAAAATCAAAGTTCGTATTCCATCAATGGATGAGCAGGACAAATTGTCAAATCTATTATTCTTGCTCGACAAACGTATAGAAGTACAGAACAAAATCATTGAGAAATACGAATCCTTAATTCAGGCGATGTGCGATACTTTGATTGAACGAGAAACGCAGCAAGTCACATTATCTTTTGGCGACTTTGGACAATCATATTCAGGGTTATCAGGGAAAAGTGCAGAAGATTTTGGTGACGGCTATCCGTTCATAACTTACATGAATGTCTATCAGAATCAAATCATTGATTCAACCGATGTAGGTTTGGTGAAAATCAATGAAACAGAACAACAATCAGTTGTCCGTTATGGAGATATTCTTCTTACGTTATCTTCTGAAACGCCGGAAGAAGTTGGAATGGGTGCCGTATATTTGGGAGAAACTTATCCTTTGTATCTGAATAGTTTTTGCTTTGGTATTCATATAACCGATGAAGCTAAAATATATCCTCCATTTTTGGCTTACTATGTTTCATCACAATCATTTAGAAAAGCCGTTTACCCATTGGCACAAGGTAGTACACGTTTCAATTTGCAGAAAAGTGACTTTATGAAGAAAAAATTTTCTTTCCCGGTGATAGAAAAGCAACGCATAATATACTCATTCCTCAAAAACTATTCAGACAAACTAATTGTTGAAAAACAGATAATGAGATTGCTTTGTAATCAAAAGTGTTATCTGCTACACCAGTTGTTTATATGAACATCTGACGTAACAGATATTCTTTCTCTTTGGTGTATGATTGCAATAAACTTTTTTCTATCTCAATTTTTTCTTGAATAGATTTCAAGGTTCCAGCTATAGTGTTGGTGTCATTTTCTGAAATCGGGAGAGGGATGGAATTTTCCAAAAATCTTCCGTTAGTTATGTTTATAGTATTCTTTGCACCCTTTTGTATAAGTGGATGCAAATAGTTGAAGGCATTGCTTGGTCGCATAAAATAAAAATGCAAAATCACACCTATACTATCATTAACAGGAATATAAACTCCATACAAAGGCGAAACAGCTACATCATCTCTAATGTTGCTGCGCTTTATTATGCCATACGGGAAATCACCAGTCGGACTTTTCGTGTAAACAATATCACCGTATTTGACAACATTATAATGGCTCGTTTGTTTTGCAGCAAAAGAACGTCCAAGATACTCAATCTGATTCACTACCCCTTGGCTGACAGAAACAGAACAGATTGTTCTTCCATTAACATTCTTCTCATTCCGCTCTTGCAAAACTTTACATAGGTCTATTCTTCGCCATGTACCTTTACTTATCCCATCTATCTTTGCTTTATAAATAATCGCCTGAATTAAGGATTTTCATAGTTATATTAAGGGGATAAGACATAAAGTTTTTAAGCAACTCCGAAAGGATTTTGGCTTTAATTCAACTATCGGTGATATACTTTCTTTTGAACAACCGCAACGATACATTGTATCAAGTGCAGAATATAGCAACGATGACACTTTCATTCCTGTATTAACAGCTAATAAGGCTTTTATACTTGGCTATACAACAGAAACAGACGGCATCTATGATAAAGGCGATTGCATTATAATTGATGATTTTACCTTGGACTGTAAATATGTATCATTTCCATTCAAAGTAAAGTCATCTGCGATTAAAATACTCACCGCAAACAATAAATTTATCCTTAGATACACATATGAGTATTTGAAATCGCTCGAACTCTCTACGGAAGAACATAAACGACATTATATTACCGAAATTCAGCCATATAGTTGCGTATTGCCAGATGAGAATACTCTTAAAACTATTGCTTTAGTGTTTGAAAATTTAGCTTACAAATTGTCGAATGAGCAATCTTTGGCACTCATACTTAATAAACAAAGGCAATATCTTTTATCTAAAATGTTTATATAAGCATTTGCGATAACAAATAAGATTTCTGTACTTGGTAGTAAAATAAGATTTGCTTCTCAACTGACACTTTATCTTCAGTAGAAGAAAGTTTTTGGGCAATAGCAGATTGCTTCTCTATGGTCGGACAAAAGATTTTTGCTTTACCATAATCTTTAAAATAGATGTGTGGTATAGCCATTCCTGTTTTATATGGTTCAAAACTAAATCCTTGCAAGGCGAAGTATATGTATTTTAAATAATAGCCATCTTTTGCTATTAGGCGGTTGAGAGTTCCGATGTAGCTGTATTCTCCAGTCACATACTTAACCGTACCAACCCCAGAACCATCTTTGATTATCAAAATGGATTCACCGTTTACATCTGCTGCTTCTGTATAGCCTGTTATACCAGTTGCTCCATAGACAGGGGAAGCGCCATATTCTGCAACTTGGCTTTCTTGCAATATGGATGAATTACATTCAAGGCAATCTTTTATAAATGTATTAGGCTTTTGCAAAGAAATGACAGTTTCGATAATCCCCTTAATTAGGGTTTCCAGTTTCTCAATGATTTTGTTTTGTACCTCTATACGCTCATCAAGCATAGACAACAATTTTACTATCTTCTGTTGTTCCTGCAAACATGGATTATAAGTCTTAATAGCCTTTATATTCTCACCATATAAATGTACGACAGATACACCTTGTGCTAATTTGGCTATATCAATCTTCCGTTTGCCATTTAGCTGATAGGCCATAAACGCACCGTCATCTTTGTGTAAGCGGATGATATTCAAATCTCCGCCCAATAGTATATTATCAAATGGAACACACCGAGCGACAGCTATATCTATGGCAGTTTCACCCGAACATGGAATAATTACATCATTTCGTTTACTACGCTTGAGATTTGATGATTCAATATTCGTTTTGCTTATCACTTTATGGATAATCTCTGATTTATATTTGGTATAAAGTTCACCATACAAAATACAAGGTTCGCCATCTTCCGATAATTGTTCTTTGGATATACCAACGCCTTTAGATAATTCCGCAATCTTGCCTAACCGTTCTTCTTTCCATTCTTCACTAAACTCCGGAAATCGCAAAGCCGGAACTAACCACACTATATTTCTCTAATTATAAGAACCAATTATTTAGAAATCATGATTCATAAAACAGTTAGAGAAATTGCGGCAGCTTGGAAAGAGTACAAGCGGCCTTATGTAAAGCAGTCCACGATGGCGGCTTATGTGTTAATCTTGGAGAACCACGTCCTCCCATATTTCGGGGACGGTGATTCACTCCACGAACAGGCAGTGCAGGCATTCGTCTTGCAAAAGTTAGGAAACGGCCTAAGTGTCAAAACAGTAAAGGACATTCTGATAGTCCTTAAAATGGTGATGAAGTTCGGAGTTAAAAATGAATGGATGACTTACTACGAATGGGATATAAAATACCCCACGACCTCCACCAGCAAGGAACTGGAAGTGCTGTCTGTCGCCAATCACAGAAAGATTCTGAACTACATTCAGAGCCACTTTACCTTTACTGGGTTGGGAATTTATATCAGCCTTAGTACAGGGCTGCGCATTGGAGAAATATGCGCTTTGAAGTGGAGCGACATCAATGTGGCAGATGGAACAATAACGGTCAGTCGCACGATTGAACGCATCTATATCATTGAGGGTGAGAAAAAGCATACGGAGTTGGTCATCAACACACCCAAAACAAAAAACTCCTGCCGCGAAATTCCTATGAGCAAGGAGTTGTTGTCTATGATTAAACCGTTGAAAAAGGTGGTCAATGAAGATTTTTATGTGCTTACTAATGATGAGCGTCCAACAGAACCACGCACGTATCGTAACTATTACAATGGTTTGATGGCGAAGCTCGACATCCCCAAACTGAAATATCACGGTCTGCGGCACAGCTTCGCCACCCGTTGTATTGAAGCCGGATGTGACTATAAAACTGTCAGCGTATTGTTGGGTCATTCAAACATTTCAACTACGCTCAACCTTTACGTCCATCCCAATATGGAACAAAAGAAGCGGTGCATTACCAAAATGTTCAAATCATTGGGAAAGTAAAAGTGTGTAACTCATCTTTTGTATATAGCCCATAAAATTACGGCAAGATAACTTACAGACAAAACTATCACCACGAATATGAGCCACGGTGTAGAAAGCCAAATGCCTTCATTGCTTTGGAGGCGTTTGGCCATTTTCTTACAGTGCTTCTCCAACAGTTCTTCTTCGGTCTTGATATGGTCGGCTGTACATTGATGCACTTTCGCCAGTTCATCGGTACCGATTTTGGCACGGATGACGGTGTGCTGTTCTGCTTTGACAATGGCACGGTTGATGCCGTCCATGATATTGTCCGCACTGTCTTTTGCCGCAACCAAGGCATTGAAGGCAGTTCGTTCACGTTGGGCGGTATGCTTCAAACTACCGTGTATGCCGTGCAGTTCTTCCTTGAGCGCATTGATTTCTTTCAGCAGATTGCGAAACTCGATTAGCTGGCAGTTGACTTCCTGAGTCAGTCCGTCAAGTTCCTGCTTATCCTGTTCCAACTCATCTTCGGGTGTATAATTGGCAAGCCTCTCACGGAGTGCTGCCGTATCGGGTTGTTTCATTGCATTTCTGTTTTTTAGTTTTTTATTTACGTTTTATTCCGCCTTTGGAATGTCTGCCGATTCTCTTTGAAGCGGCCTGCGCACATCTTCGGGCAAATTCAATCTCGTCCTCTTTTGGGTCGCGTCCCCATTTCAAGTCTGACTGCGAACCGCCGCCACCGCCGCCCGATGTCACCTCGTAGGGTGATGCTATCAAAGTGAAGTAAGCCATCGCAAGGTTTTGCAGGGCTTGCCAGTTGGCCAGTTCCAGATAGTCGAACTCATAGTTGAAGAAGTCAAGCACCTTGTCTGGAAGATAACGCTTATAGGTCTCTCCGTCATATTCAAACTCTGTGGGCTGGTGATTGGGTTTATAAGTGGTATAATCCTCGAATATAGGATTACGATGTTGTACAAATGGCTGTGACCTATGTTCCGTATCAT
>ERZ780046.926-NODE-926-length-11002-cov-10.648031_pt1 | contig 11002 bp, 12 predicted proteins | sample MGYA00511848_ERZ780046 | MGnify/ENA primary metagenome ERZ780046 (study PRJEB29588, sample SAMEA2147983) | human gut metagenome | biome: human gut; feature: human-associated habitat; material: faeces | place: Denmark | collected 2008/2010 ...
ACACTTGGCAGAACGGCCGACAGCTGCAAAAGATGCAGAAATCGGGCGTGACGGCAGAGTTTGTGTACAACGCGGACGGCTTGCGTGTGCAGAAAACGGTCAACGGCGTGGCGACGAAGTACACGCTGCACGGCAAGAATGTTGTGCATATGACTTCCGGTGAGGATGAGATGCACTTCTTCTACGATGCGCAGAACCGCCCGGCGGTGGTGGTGTACAACGGAGTTCCTTATGCGTATGTCAAGAGCTTGCCGGGTGACATTGTAGCACTTCTTCTTGCCCTGATTTGCAAGAACTTACTGACTTAAATCAGTTACAACCAGGAATGGAGATTTATCAAGGGAAGAGTCATTGCGGTTTGGTTATCATGTACGATTTTGGAGATGGAAAAGGATACCGACTGGCAGTGTTTCAATCTACTAGTGTGGCAAATATCGCAACCGAAGCGAAAACAATCACTACAGCCGTCTTCATGGATGATTCTAATGCAGGGCCTAATATAACGGCTTTGGATGAAATTGGGCATTGGGATGCGTTTGGTCATCCGGATTACACGAAGGGTTCAGATGCATTTATGCTTGATCCGAACAACAAATGGTATCTGTATAAGTGATTTTACATAGAATGAGGTGATCATCATGTTTTTCAAAGGTATTAAGAATTTGATGGTTGTATTTCTATTTGTCTTTCTGCTTTGCCATCAAACATGCTTGACCGTCATCTGCGAAGAGAATTCAGCACAAGTCTATCCGCACCTCATTTTCCAAAATGGATATTATGGATATGTAAATGATAGCGGAAAAATAATAATTCCTTGTCAATGGGAAGATGCAGGTGAATTCCGTGGCAGAGGCTATGCGTCTGTAATGATAGACCGTCAAACGCAAGAATATGGAATAATTGATATAAACGGAAATTATGTAATGCGGTTTATTGGTGGCATTGAAGAAGGTCAAAACGGTGTATACTGTGGCGGTATGCATACAGGTATATATTGGCTTCAGAATGAAGAGGGCGTGGGATTTTTTGATGTGACAACTGGATATTTTTCAGGATTTATCTTTCACCGAAATCAAGATATATGGTATTGTTGTGAAGAGTCTGATCTTGTGCGGGTGTCCATTGATGGAACATACTATGGGTATGTCAATACAACAAATGGAGAACTTCAAATTCCTTATGTGTTTACCGGCGAATGTTTTAGCGGTTTTGTTGGTGGATATACTATTGATCAGCGGGATGACACATATATTGTTTTTAATGAAAAAGGAGATATTGTTCCGCTTCCAGATGAACTTGTTCCTGTAAGCTTAGGCGATTTGATCACTGTACGCGACAAAGAAAGTGGTCTCTTTGGATTTGCTGACTATAACGGGAATTGTATAATTTCCCCACAATACGAGGATGTTTCCACGCATTTGAATGGCTATGCATCTTTTTTACAAGACGGGAAATGGGGACATATTGACAGAATGGGCAATATATGCTGTTCTCCTAAATATGATAATGAATACTGGTTCAATGGAATTTCTTTTGCGGTAAGTCTGGAACAACAACCTTTACTGATTGACGAAGACGGTCACACGCTTCGGGAATTTGACTGCCATTCCGAATTGTCCTATTTTACAAATGAGCTAATTCTCGTTACAAATGACGAAGGTACAAGTTTAATCAATCGGTTGGGAACAGATATTATCGAGCCAGAGCGGAAGTTATTCATTGATAGTGAGCGGGGATGTAATGTATATGAACAGCTAATAATAGTCAAAGACCAACAAGAATGCTGGGGATATGCCGATTTATCCGGCAATGTGGTATGCCCCTGCATATGGGATTCAGTATCACCGTTTTTTAATGGTTGGGCGCTCGTTGAATCAGAGAAGAAAGCGTTTTATATTGATCATTCCATGCATATCGTATTTACATTCGAAGAATGTGACACATTACTTCATTGAGTGCTTCCTTCGCACTGCTGGATATAATGGGGCAGAACACGGTCACGGAGCAACATTTGCTGCACGCCTTAGTAATGGTATGCTCACAATCAATCATGCTGCAGGAAAGGAAGAAGGAATTCTTTCGGAGGACATTACGTATGAAGAACTCTGTCGCCGCTTCGAATATATCGCGTGGCCAGCTGGTCTCGGTACACAGGAGGAAGCTCCGACTCTCTGGCGTGTCAGAGATGAACTTGATGATTTCTACGAGTAAACCGTGATTCTTGTTTTTACCAACTTATCATTTTGCGCAAAAGGGGTGTAGTGAATGAAATTAACTATTCTAAGTTTTTTGATTCTGTTCTTCCTTTCTAACACCGCAGTTTCAGAAGATATAACTTATACAGAAGGCGATTTTTCTTACTACATGACCAATGAAGGTGCAGTACTGGTCGACTGGGAAAATTCAGGAGAGAAGTTGCCGCTTTCTACATTGATAGTGCCCAACACTCTTGGTGGAAAGCCAGTAATTGGAATAGGCTCTGGGACGTTTGCCTCCAGTCAAAGCGAGCCTATTACTGACCCTCTTGAAATTGTCATCCCTGAAGGTGTTGTTTTCCTCGAAGACGACGCATTCACGGATTGTTGCGAGGCGAGCATCATTTGCTTACCATCCACTCTGGAAACAATTTCCGAAGGAAGTATGTTTCATGTCAAAGCGGAGATTACATTCCCTCAAGGCAATCCGTTTTATGTCATGAACAAGGGATTCCTCGTTGATACACGTTCAGAAACATTGCTGTATTCCTCTCCATGTAGTTCAGAAGAAGCAATCCCACCGGTTATGTATCTGGGTGAACAGTGCCTTGATAACTGGCTAACTGATAAGACCGATGTTGTATTACCGGATAGCATATCTGCAATCGGCACTGGTGTCTTTTATGATCTTCCTGATTTGGAAAATGTAGTTTTGCCTGCAAAGCTCGCCACTTTGAGCCCGTATAGTTTCAACGCAACAGGAATAAAAGAACTTGCTATTCCATCTACCATCACTCAAATACCTGCGTATTGTTTCGTTACCTGTGATTTTACAAGCATCAGTATCCCGAACGGCGTTGAGTATATAGGAGAGTATGCTTTCTATTACAATTGGGAGCTAACAGAGGTTACACTTTCTGAGTCTGTTCAATTTGTTGGCTACAATGCCTTTCCGGAAGAATGCAGCATTATCACAGTGAACCCTGCCACTCATTTTGAAACTTTGGATGAGTATCAAGTTCGAGATCCGAATGGCGAATGGTGGGAGTAAGTGGCATATCCCATAACAAATGAACTAACACAACACGTCAATCGATAGTTAAAGCACTGAAGTTCCTTGGTCATCCGGCACTGCCGGGTGGCCTTTTCTGTGTCATTGGCAACCCGCTGAATGACGGTAAGTGGACGTACACATGGGAGAACGGGTGGCAGCTTGCGCGGATGCAGAGCATTGACACCGACGCCCAGTTTGTGTATAATGAAAACGGGTTGCGGGGGAAAAAGACAGTAAATGAGGTGGTAACAGACTACATCCTGCATGGTAAAAACATTGTGCATATGAAGCGCGGCGACGATGAACTGCACTTCTTCTACGATGCGCAGAACCGTCCGGCAGTGGTTGTTTACAATAATGTTTCCTATGCTTACGTTAAGAATTTGCAGGGCGACATTGTAGCACTTCTGAACGGAGCGGGAAATGTTGTCGTTAGCTATGCTTATGACGCATGGGGTGCGCCAATTGGGAAGAGGGGTTTGATGGTGGGACTTTTGCGGAGACGCTGGGCAATGTGCAGCCGTTTAGGTATCGCGGGTATGTGTTTGATGAGGAGACGGGGCTGTACTATCTGCGGAGTCGGTACTATAATCCGGAGTGGGGACGGTTTGTTAATGCAGACGCGCTGCTCGTAGGCGCTGAAAAACCTGTTCTAAATCATTCGTGCTATATTTATTGTACAAACGATCCAGTGAAGAACGCTGACCCAGACGGTGAGTTCCTTAATTGCATCATAGGTGCTGTTGTAGGAGCAGTTTCAGGTGCTATTACGGCAGCAATTAATGGTGATAACGTTGCTGCGGGTGCACTTGTTGGTGTTCTTTCTGGTGCAGCTGCGGGTTTTGCTGTGGATGCGGCTGTTGCGACCGGCGGCATTCTTGGGATTGCAATTTGCAGTATGGGAGGAGGTCTCGCAAGTCTGCTGTCTGATATATCGAACGATTGCATTAATGGCAGAGAGATTAACTGGGAAGTTGCTGCGGTTGATGCGTTTTGGGGAGCAATAACAAATTTGGGGGGTGTTTTTTGTTGTCTGGTGGCACATTGAAAAAAGTGCCTGGAAAGTTATTTCCTAAAATTGCGGAAAATGCTGCAGCGTCTTTATGGAAACATAGTGCCAGACAGGTTGAGCGCCATATAGCAAGAAGAAATATTCCATTGCTGGCAAAATGGCTTGCAAAAAGCCTTACTGAAGAAGTTGGAATTTCGACTGTAACAACCATTGCTGGGACAGCGGCATCTAAGCAAACGCAGAGAACATTTGCAATTGAGTGAGTAAAGAAAATGAAAAAAATTAAGGTATCAGGGGATAAAAGTGGACTTTTATATGCTGTAATTTTCGGGATAATGATGGCTGGATGGATTGTTTGGCTTCTACCTATTGTACAAGCTGATGGTTCAGTTGCTGCGATACTCACTTTCTTTCTGGTAGCGGGTGCCAGCGTTGCAATGGTTGCCATGTTGTTTTTTGCTTGGCATATAGACTACTATTTTACTGACGCAAACGTAATAATTGTGAGAGGCTTAGTGTATCGGAAAACATATCCTGTGAAAGAATTAACATACATTTATGGTGTATGGGATCCAACGGTTCAATTGCACCTTCCTAACGCAAAGAGCCGCTACTTGGTGATGTCGCCGTGTGCAATATCTAAGGAAGAGAGGATGCTGGTATCCAACTATCGTTCAAAAATGAAGATGGTGATTATTCCGCTGGATACGAAACGGATTCGCCAGCTTTGCGAACTTCTGAATCAATATCCCAAAGCAATCTATGCCCATGCCTTTAAGAGCATTATTCCTTAACTAAAAGCATCGAAAATCCCTTATGGTATTAGAAGAACCTTCGGCGGCACACAACCGACACCCACTCGGCTGTGTGCCGTTTTTTCTATGCCTGAAAATTTTCTTCATTTTCGCGTTTCAGAAACTGAAATTCAGACAGTCTGGAAAGGCTTGTAGGAAAATTTCTTGCAAAAGCAGGAAAAACCTCTTCATATAGCGAATACTATCCTTGCAAAGCGATATTGTTGCAATTCTGGATGAGAATGGCAATACCGTCGTCAGCTACGGCTACGATGCGTGGGGTGCGCCGCTGTGGTGCACTGGTGAACTGGCGGAGACGCTGGGCAAGGTACAGCCGTTTAGGTATCGCGGGTATGTGTTCGATGAGGAAACGGGGCTGTATTACCTGCGGAGCCGGTACTATAATCCGTGGTGGGGACGGTTTATTAATAGTGACGTTTTGCTGTGCATTAGCAAAACGTCGAAATCAATTAATCAGTTTGCTTATTGTGCTAATAACCCCGTAATTTATTGTGATGATGCTGGCACAGACTATCGTCTGGTCGGTATCGGCATCCAATTGGATGGTTCAATCGGTGTGGATGTGGGCAATCTTAGCGCAGCGGTTGGAGGCGGGCTTGAATTAATCGTATACTTTGATGAACAGATGATGGTTGATGGACAGCCAATAGTTGCAATCTATTCATACTACAGTTTGGGTGGAAACGTAAGCATATCAGCAAGCGAGATGGAACAGTTAATCGAACAACTTGCACCCACAATTGAACAATTGACTGCTATTGCCCCTAAAGTGCAAATGATGAGTACTGACCAGATAAAAAAGGTTGGTGTGACTGGTAGCTTATCAACTTCGGTGATATTTCTTTTTGGAAATGAAGGTTTTGAAGATGAGCTAAGTTATGAGGGACCTTTTTATACCCAGAATTATCAAGCTGGCAAACTGAAAGCCTTCTTATCAGAATCAGAGTCATGCTACGCTGTCGGTGCTGGTTATGACTTTTTGGCATCACGCTTTACCCTTGGATATTCGAGATCTTATTCGGATTACCAGTGCCTGTATTCTTCTACAAAAGGTCTTTGCGTGAACAGGAAAGAGTCAAATGTGTTATGCGGAAACTGAAAAAGTAAGACAGGAGGGAAAAGCTTGAACAAAAAAGATGTTGTACATGTTGCAAAGATTATCGTGTTTCTCTCCATTTGGCTTTTCGGATTGGTTGCTGTCATCGTTTTTGAACGATTGCCATATGGATACGAGAAACGAACGGGATCCAATGGAATCTATATTGATCATCAGAATATAAATTTTGCTGGATTCCTTACCAGTATAGCATCTGATGGAGACTATATCTATTGCTGCTTTGGCAAACGTTTCTTTGTGAAAGTTTACGATACTGAGGGAGAGTATATTTCAACCATTGCAGTTTTAAACGGCGGCAATCAGCAGCATTATCTATCTGTTGGCGAAAGAGACAATCAGGTTGTATGTTATGCATCAAAGTGTGAATATACATTCAAAAATGCGGAACTGGTTTCCTATGATTTGTCAAGCAGCCCCCGTGAGGAACCGACATCAAAGCGTATAACGAAGGATGCACAGGACAATGTGTATAGAATTCAGGACGGTTGGGTTGTGAAGAAAACCCCAGATGGAGATTGGGAAGAGTTTGGTGAGCAGCCGTGGTATCTTCGCCTGATGGGATCGAGGGGTATCGTACTCTTAATGTTGCCGGGCATAATATGCTTTGTTGTCTTAGACCTTATCGAGAGGAAGTTATATGGATACTAAGCAAACCGAGATAGGATGAGTCTAATCATACAGTGTAAATCTTGTTATCTTGTTTACGAGTTCGCAATAAACATAATCATGCCATTAACGATTGCGCTAAAATAGCATCAGATTTTTTCTTCCTGCACTAAGTGAAATGAGTGGAAGACAGGGAGGGGAAAAGATGCAAGTAGATAGTATACGAAAGCTACTACGCTATTCAAGTCGAAACGGCGGTCATTCCCTGCATAACCCAGCAGGGATGACCGCCGTTCCGCGAAAAAGGCAGCATACCGTCATCAAAAGTAACCTTTTAATTTCATACCCCACCAAGGCACAACAGAGCCACATTCGGTAGAACGAAGGGCTTCTCTTGTGCCGAAAAGCGTCATGCAAACCCATGGCGCTTTTTTTGTACGCTTTTTTACGGCGAGAGAAAGGAGGGACGCCATGGAAGCGAATATTCAGACCATCATGGAAGCGGCGCTGCAGCAAGGAATTTGGGCGGCGCTCTATATTTATCTTTTTTTCCGAATGCTGAAAGAAAATGCAGCGCGGGAAGAAAAATATCAGGCGATGATTGACAGCCTTAGCACAAACATCGCGGAGGGAATCGAGGACATTCAGAACCGACTGGATGCACTCACAAAATAACAAACGATTAATTTCAATAAATATTCAAAAGGAGTACAATGAAACACATGAATTACAATGCGGCGGAAAATCAGCCGCACAAATATGCACGCCCCGTTACGCTGGACGAGATGAACCGGATGCCGGGGCAGGAAGAATACGAACGCCGAACGCGCACGAGCAAGGTGTTTTCCTTGGGGCGCGGGCTTTATCAGGCGGTGATGTACCCGGAAGCGGTGCATTTCCGAGACAAGAACAGCGGAAAGCTGGAAGAAATCGACAACACACTGATGCCGATTCAGGATTCGGCATGCGGCGTGTATCTCACGAATCGCAACAACGATGAACTGAAGGTTGAATTTCATGGTGCGCAGGACGTTCAGCCGAAGGTTGTGGACTTTGCGCGTCCGCAGGAGAGCAAACGCGACCGCCGCCGCGCGGTGCTGGCGCAGCTGGAGGGGGAAGTGGTGTATGAGGACATTTTCCCGGATGTGAATCTGAACTGCGCGGTTCAGGCACTGCGCTTTAAGGATTCCTTTACGTTCAAAACGCCGGAAAGCGTGCGGAAGCTGTCGTTCCTGCTCTTTACGCCGGAAATGCAGGCGGAAAAGCAGGCGGACGATTCGATTCAAGTGACGGCATCGGATGGCAGAACGGCATTTCTGCTGCCGCGGCCGTTCCTGCAATCTGCCGAAGCGGAGGACGAAATCGGCGGCGTGCAGGTGGACATGTCGGCGACGGTTGAGCCGTTTACATGGCGCGTGACGTACACGCCGGACGAAAAATGGCTGCAAAAGGCGAAATTCCCGGTTGTGCTGGATCCGCCGGTCATCACGAAGAACCATTCCAGCGCAATGGAAGACAACTTTGTGAGCAGCAAAAAGGCGGATGAGGTACAGAGCTACGGCGCAACGGGGATGACGGTGTCGTACAACAGAGGCAATTGGGGAACCAGCCGCTCGTTTATTGATACTATTTCCTGCATTCGCCTGCACCATCTGCTTGCGCCTTTTCCACGCTGTCGTCCGCTCATTCCACTTAGCGTAGCGCTGCTACGCTGCGTTCCATTCGCGTTAGACAGCGTGAAAAATTCGCGGCGCATCTTGGTGCATTCTCATTTGGAAATAGTATAAGTTCCTTCCGTCGGGACTGCCGGAAATTGATTCGTCGTATTACATCACGAAAGCGATTTTCAATGTCAAAACGAAAACGGCACCGACAACGAAGGCCTCCGTCTACCTGAAAGAAGTGCTGGGGGACTGGAACAGCCAGACCATCACCTACAACAACGCCCCGGCGCTGAACGACAAAACGCTGGATTATCAGTACATGGAGGCGAACAGCACATGGTATGCGTATAAGGATTGCCTGACGGTAGTCACGGACAACCTGAGCGGCAAGAAGCTGTTCTGTCATTTCAATGATTACGGCAACTGCATCTCTGTGAATGACCAGCTGGGATATGCCTGCTTTGCGAAATACACGGACAGCAATCCGATTAACCATCCGGAAACGATTTCCAAGATGCAGCGCAGCGTGGTGAACTTCCTGAATGGTCACAACATGCAGACGGCAGGCATCTGGACGAATGAGAGCCTCGATGGGACTGGCACATACAGCTATGCGACGGATGCGCACTACATGGGCACGAAGTCGCTGAAAATGGTCAAGACGAATCAGACGGGCTGGATGACGACCCGCCAAGATGTGACGCTGCCGAAGGGAAAAGCCTATACGCTTTCTGCATTCTTTCAGACGCTTGCGGATACCGTGGCGCAGCTGCGTGTTACCTACAAAAACAGCGACGGCAATGAGGTTGCGGTGGATAGTTTGCCGCAGTGCAGCAAGGGCGAATGGGGACGCATGAGTGTGAGTTTCTCGCTTCCGGCAGACAGCACCAGCGACAGTGCAACTGTTCGCTTGATGGCGGGCGGGGGCGCAGGAACGGTCTGGTTTGACTGTGCGCAGCTGGAAGCGGGCGAAGTCGCCAATCGCTACAATATGCTGACGAATGGTGACTTTACGTTTAATTGCGGCGCACATCCCACAGGCTGGAGCAAAAATAGCTCCAATACCAGTGAAGATATGGTGTATGCCGATTGCACGGGCACCAAGCCGGAAGGACTTTCTGCAAATACGATGCGCTTGTATGGTACTGGGCGTACCAAGTATGCGGGCATCTATCAGGATATTCCGCTCAGCGGCAGCAAGGGTGACGTGTTTGTAGCAGGCGGGTGGTCGCTGAACTTCTCCAAGCCGCGCAAGGGGGAGGACTTCCGCTATAACATCCGTGTGGCGTTCTTGAAAGCAGGCACATCGTCCACGCGCGTGAATACGTCCTCGATCGAATGGAGCGAGGAATGGACGGATTGGCAGTTTGCTGCCGGCCCGGTGGTTGCACCGTGCGATTATACATCCATTCGCTTCAACGTGGACTACGAGCGCAACATCAACTATGCTGAATTTGGCGGCTTGTTCCTGCACAAGGAAGAATTCGGTCAAACGAATGTGTATGACAGCAGGGGCAATGTACTTTCCGCGAAGAATGCAGGCAGCTTGCAGGATGGTGCAACCTATGATGCGTTCGACAATATCCTGACGTACTTTCAGCCGGGGCGTTCTGCTGCGGTGAAAACCGTGATGGAATGGGGCGAAAGTGATGAGGAGAAGAAGAAACATCTGCTGCGCAAGTCTACCAGCCCACTGGGGACAGTCAGCGAGTATACCTACGATGATTATGGCAATCAGCTGACCACGAAAACAAGCGATGGCACGGCGTTCATGCAGACCACGACGGTCTATGATGAGCAGGGCAATCATGTAAAACAGCAGATAGATGCCCGCGGCATGGCAGAAACTCGGCAGACGGATGATGAGCTGGATACGCTGCAATCAGTTACGGATGCCCGCGGACAGGTGCTGCACTATACTTATGATCGCAATCGCAGGGTAACGAAGGCTTCGACGACGGCAGACGGATGCGAATACACCAATACGTTTGCGTATACCAAGGATAAGCTGACGCAGGTGAAACACAATACGTCCGATAATGCTTCGGAAGATGTTGCCTATACGCTTGCATATGATGCAGTCGGACGGCTTGAATCCGTGAAGGTTGGCACACAAACGCTGGTCGAAACGGCTTATCAGGCGGATGGCATGACGGAAAGCGTCACCTATGGCAACCGTGGACAGGTATGCTACACATATGATGACTTTAAGCGCATTGTTGGTATGCGCTATGATGACGATACGGATGACCGCTTCCAGTATACCTACGGCGCAAACGGCGAAGTTGCACGAGTGAAGGATTGCGCGCGCGACGTTTCGGTGCTGAGCGAATACGATGCTGCCAATCGTCCGCGCCGAAAGACGGTGCTGGAAGGCGACAAGCATGCGTATACGGGCGAACTGGTCTATGATGCGTATGATAATGTAAAGACCTTCAAGGAACAGGTCGGGGAGAACCGAGAAAAATACACAACTACTTTTACGGTGCGACTCGTTCCTAAGTGAAAAGCTTAGGTGCAAATTTTGAAAGGCAGGTGA
>ERZ780046.931-NODE-931-length-10933-cov-5.550469_pt1 | contig 10933 bp, 11 predicted proteins | sample MGYA00511848_ERZ780046 | MGnify/ENA primary metagenome ERZ780046 (study PRJEB29588, sample SAMEA2147983) | human gut metagenome | biome: human gut; feature: human-associated habitat; material: faeces | place: Denmark | collected 2008/2010 ...
GGCCCCACCCCCCGCGGGACCCCGCGCCGACGCCGGTGAAGATGGAATAGCCGCCATGCTCCATGGCCACGTTGTGGATCAGCTCCTGGATCAGCACGGTTTTGCCAACACCGGCGCCGCCAAACAGGCCGATCTTGCCGCCTTTGGCATACGGTGCCAGCAGGTCAATGACCTTGATGCCGGTTTCCAGAATGCTCACGACCGGGCTTTGCTCGGCAAAGGACGGCGCTTGGCGGTGGATGCTCCATTTTTCGGTGGATGCCGGAAGCGCCGCGCCGCCGTCAATCGGGTCGCCCAGGACGTTGAACATGCGCCCCAAGGTCGCGTCGCCGACGGGAACACTGATGCCGCGTCCAGTCGCTTCCACCGTCATGCCGCGCGAAAGCCCTTCGCTGGGTGCCAGCATGATGCAGCGGACAGTATGTTCATCCATGTGCTGCGCCACTTCCATGGTGCGCACTTCGTCTTCCACTTGGACGCGCAGTGCTTCGCGAATCTTCGGCAACTGTCCCTCCTGAAACTCACAGTCCACCACAGGGCCGGACACCTGCACGATTTTGCCATAGCTCAGCATGACTGCACCTTCTTTCTTTTCTGTGCCTTTGCGCCGGAGGATACCTCGGTAATCTCCTGCGTAATCGACGCCTGACGCACGCGGTTATACTGCACCGAGAGCGACGCAAGCATCTTGTCGGCATTTTCCCCGGCGGAGGACATAGCGGTCATGCGGGCGTTCTGTTCCGCGCAGAAGCTATCTACCAGCGCGCTGTACACGAAACCCGTGATATAGCTGCGGATGACGTTGTCCAGCACCGCCTCAACGCCGGGCGTAAACTCAAAGTGAACACTGCCCGGTGCGGCGACAGACGCGAAATCGCCCCGGTGAAAGGGCAGAAGGCGCGTGCTGGTCGCTTCGGCGCTCAGGCTGTTCTTCATATCGGTATAGACAATGAACAATTTCTGGAACTCGCCATTGTCGTAGCGTTCCAGCAGGATATCGCAGATTTCGCGTGCGCGGTGCAGCGTCGGATTCTGCGCGGGATAGAGGAAGGACTTCTCAATCGGGATGCCCGCCTGCGCAAAATGCTGGCGGCCATATTCACCCACGACGAACAGCTCCGTCTCCGGATGCTCATGCAGCATTTCCCGCGCAATTTTCAGCACATTGTGGTTATACGCGCCCGCCATGCCCTTATCCGCCGTGATGACGAGGCAGGCGTACTCCCCTTCCAGCTTCGGCGCGCCCGCCGGCGGATAGAAGTAGCGGCTGTCCACGTCCGGAACGGTACGGAAGATGCGCTTGATTTCGCCTTTGAGCGCGTCGAAGTACGGGCGGGTACGGTTCAGCTCGTTCTTCGCCTTGCGCAGCTTCGTCGAGGAAATCAGGTACATGGCGTTGGTGATTTTCTGCGTATCCTTGATGCTGGCGATTCGGCTTTTGATTTCCTTTGCGCTCGGCATGGATTACTCCTTCCTGAAGCGCTCAGCGTTCGCGGCGAGATATTCCTCCGCGATGCGCAGAATCTCCTGCTTCATATCGTCCGTCAGCACCTTTTCGTCTTCCAGCGAACGGCAGAGGTCGGAATGTTCCTGCTCGAAGTGATCAAGCAGCGCATCGCGGAAGTCCGTCACGTCCTTCACTGCCACCTTCGACAGTACATGCCCCATCGCGCACACCAGTACAATGACCTGCTGGTGCATACTCAGCGGATGATACTGCTTCTGGCGGAGGATGCGCATCAGACCCTGCCCATAGTGCAGCTGTTCCTTCGTGCTGTCATCCAAATCGCTGGAGAACTGCGTAAATACTTCCATCTCGCGGTACTGCGCCAAGTCCAGGCGCAGGCTGCCGGTCGCTTTCTTCGTCGCCTTCGTCTGCGCCGCGCCGCCAACACGGGACACGGACAGACCGACATTGACTGCCGGGCGCTGACCCGCAAAGAACAGGTCGCTTTCGAGGAAAATCTGACCGTCGGTGATGGAAATGATGTTCGTCGGGATATACGCGGACACGTCGCCCGCCTGCGTCTCGACAATCGGGAGCGCGGTCATGCTGCCGCCGCCGAGCTTGTCGCTCAGGTGCGCTGAGCGCTCCAGCAGACGGGAATGCAGGTAGAACACGTCGCCCGGATACGCTTCACGCCCCGGCGCGCGCTCCAGCAGCAGACTCATGGCACGGTAGGCAATGGCGTGCTTGGAGAGGTCGTCATAGACAATCAGCACGTCGCGGCCCTTGTGCATGTAATATTCCGCCATCGCGCAGCCCGCGTAAGGCGCAATGTACTGCATGGTGTCCGCTTCGCCCGCCGTTGCGCTGACGACGACGCAGTAGTCCATTGCGTCGCGTTTGCGCAGATTCTCCACCAGCTGGGCAACGCTCGATGCTTTCTGACCGATGGCAACGTACACGCAGATAACGTTCTTGCCCTTCTGATTCAGCATGGCGTCCAGCGCAATCGCCGTTTTGCCCGTCTGACGGTCGCCGATAATCAGTTCGCGCTGACCGCGGCCAATCGGGAACATGGCGTCGATGGACAGCAGCCCTGTTTCCATCGGCGTATCAACACTTTGACGGTCGATGATGCCAGGCGCGGGTTCTTCAACCGGGCGATAGCCGTCCGCCGGAATCGCGTCTCCCCCGTCAATCGGGCGACCGAGCGCATCCACGACACGCCCCAAGAACGCGTCGCCCACGGGAACACCCGCGGTCTTGCCCGTGCGCGCAACCTTGCTGCCCGCGGAAATATCATCGGCATTGTCAAACAGGATGCAGCCCGTCTCGTTGCGGCGCAGATCCTGCACCATGCCTTTGATACCGTTGTCGAACATGAGGATTTCGCCATACGCGGCATGTTCCAGCCCCTCGACAACCGCAATGCCGTCGCCACTGGACTTGACCGTCCCGACTTCGCTGCTCTTGGCAAGCAGACGGAACTCGTCGATGCTGCTGCGCAGAAGCGGAATGATGTCCTTGCGCGTGTTCTTCGCCACAAGCTGCTCCACCTGCTGGCGGAACTGCTCCATGCGGCCCTTCGCGCTCCAGTCGTAGACCTCGCTCCCCACATGCAGCTGGAAGCCGCTCTTCAGCGACGAATCCTGCTGGATGGTCAGCGCAACATCTTCGCCATACTTTTTCTGGAGGAAGGCGCGGATGCCCTGCTCCTGATGCTCATCCGGCGGCGTGACGCAAAGCAGCGTGGCCGTCAGACGGCTCTGCTTCGTATCAGTCATGGTCATTCTCCTCCTGCGCAGCCTTCAGGAAGCTGTCATAGAGTGCCTTGTCGAACGCGGGGTCGTTTTCTTTGTCCATCAGCTTGCCCGTAGCGGACACAACCATCTGGGCAATGTCCTTCTTCGCGCCTTCGAGCATGGCATTGCGCTCCTGCTCGGCGGCACCGCGGGCATTCTTGAGCAGCTTGTCCGCGTCTGCCTGTGCGCGCTGCATCCGCTCCTGACGCTGACGGTCAGCTTCCTGCGCGGCAGCGGCGTTCTTCTGGCGGATTTCTTCATCCGCACCCGCCAGCTTCGCGTTATACTCCGCCAGCGTCGCTTCCGCCTGCGACTTCGCCTCCTGCGCCTGCTTCTCCAAATCAGCAAAGTGATCCTCGCGCTTCTTCATGAAGGCGACAACCGGCTTATACAGCAGCATGTACAGCCCGAACGCCAGAATCACGAAATTGAACATGTGCAGCAGAATCTGCTGGAAATTGATATTCAGCGGCATATCTTCACCTGACTGAACAGACGTTTATAGCCGTCTGTTCCCTTTCCTGCTCAAAGAAATTACAGAACGAAAACGACCAGAATCGCAACAATCAGAGCGTAAATGATAGCCGTTTCGATGAAGACCAGACCAATCATCAGGCTGCCGCGGATGCTGTCGGTCGCTTCGGGCTGACGGGAAATTGCCTCCGTCGCCTTGCCGATGGAAATGCCCATTGCAATAGCGCCTGCGCCAGCAGCCGCCGCAATCGCAATCGCGGCCGCAATCGCCTTCCCCCCGGCGGGCCCCGGCCGCAGCAGCTTCTCCAGCCAGCGCGGGGGCAAACACGGAGAGCATCAGCACAGCCATCAGAGCCAGAACGAGAACGCTTGCAAACTTCTTCATAATCAAAATCCTCCTCAAATCAATTCACCGCCGGAACAGCACCGGCGGGCTTCTTTTCCTTCTTCGCCTTTTTCTTCGGCGGTTCGCTGACCTCGCCGTAGTAGTTGGCGGTCAGCATGGTGAGAACGTAGGTCTGGATGAGCGCGTGCAGAATCGTGAACAGAACGCCCACAAGCACCGGCAGCACGAAGCTCAGGGAAATCGTGTAGTACACCAGTTCCGACACCAGCAGACCGCTCAGCAGCGCGCCGAAAAGTCGGAAGCTCATGGAGATGGGCAGGGAAAATTCTTTCAGCGTGAGCAGGATGCCGCGTCCGCCATTGCTGGCAATGCCGCCGGACATGATGACGCCGTAGGACATCAGACCCATCGCAATTGCCGCGTTGATGTCAGACAGCGGTGCAGGCAGGGACATTGACATTCCCTCCGTCGTCACGCTCTGAATGCCCAGCAGTTCAAAGAGCGTACCAACCGCGATGTACATTCCCGCGCTGAATATGTACACGCCGAGGAACCCGTTGCGGTGCGGGCTGTACGACTTCGCCATATCCCGGAAGAACGAAACCAGCGCTTCCAGTGCGCTTTGCAGCTTGCCGGGAACGAGCTTGAAGTGCGGAATTGCGAAAATTCGCAGCAGCGCCGCCACAACCAGCAGCAGTCCCGTAACCACCCAGTCGGAAATGACCGATGGATTCACCCTCATGCCCAGAAAAGCCATCTGGTTGTCTTCATGCAGCACGGCATCCTTCATGACCGCCTGAATGGACTCGGTTTTCTCTCCGCCGGGGTCAGTCAGAAAGATGGCTGCAAGCAAGGCCGCCAGCAGTACGATCATCACAAGGATGAGCCGTACACGGCTGTTTTTCTTCTCTTGCTTCATATTATACCTCGCTTCCGTGAGTTACTTTTGGGGAAACCATGCACATTATAGCACCGAGATTCGGAATTTGCAATACGGGAAAAACGATTCCTTAACATAGCCAGATTGGACAAATTCATCGCAGAAAAATCCGCCGCGGCAAAGCTGTTTGCGGCGGCGGATTTCCTATTTATATTATCGTTTGTGAGCCGCGTTTTCCTTCAGTTCCTGATGTTCCTCTTTCAGCTCCTGCTTGAGCGTTCGGTCGATTTCCGCCGTTTCCTTGCGGATAGCGCTGATGTCCTTTTCGATGAGCGGATTCTGCTCCAGATCCTCGCGGATGAACATCAGTGCGAAGGCTGCCAGCAGCAGCAAGCACGAAATCCAGATGGCATGTGCGCCGATGCGCCCTGCACTGACGCTGCCAATGCCCGCGCCCAGCGCAAAGAGCAGGATGATGCCGAAGTAACGCAGCATCCGATCTTTCGCGTGCGGTTCGTGCGTTTTGCTCCAAATGCAGAACGCCTCGACACCGCTGCGCAGGTCGCCAATGCACATCGTGCTGGCAAACGCATAGCCGTCCACCTTGCGGAACGCCTGCACCTGCATCGCGCAGGAGAACGACACGATGGCGTTCGCCAGCAGATTGCAGCTTTCGGGCAGGAAGCCGACAATCAGCAGCAGGAGCATTTCTCCCAGCACGACCAGCTGCCGCCAGTGCAGGCGCTGCATGGAGCGGAAGCGCTCGCGCATTCTCTCCGCCACCAGCACACCGAAGGCAAACGCACACAGCGGGATGAAGTAGTGCAGTACCATCCCCCACTGCCCGTCCATGATATGCGCGCTGAGCAGAACGATGTTGCCCGTCTGCGCGTTGGCGAACACTTTGCCTCGAAACAAGTAGGTATACGCATCCTGCAAGCCGCCGGACAAGGACAAAAAGACGGCTGTCAGGAAAGACTCCGACATTTGACCGTGATGCATTGTTTTCATACGAATTTCCTCTTTTCGGATGAAGGTGTGGCGCTTCATCACGCCTATTATAGCACCACTGTCAAGCGGCGGAACAAAAAAGCTGCCACAAAAGTACGGCAGTTTGATGTTATTTGTTGCCTGATGTGACGAACGCAATCGCCTGCAGATACCCTTGCATGACCGCCTCAAACTCGAATTGCGGAATATACTGGCGGCAGTTCTGCGAATAGCGCCGCTGAATTTCCTCGCTGCTCAGAATACTGTCGATGGCTTCCGCCAGCGCATCGGCATCCTCCGGGTCAACAATCAGCCCGTTTTCGCCCGGATGCACGGTGTCATACGCGCCGTCGGCATACTTCGACGCAACAATCGGCGTGCCGGAACAGAGCGCTTCCAGCAGCACCAGCCCGAAGCAGTCCTCGCGGGTCGGCAGAACAAACACGCTCGCCCGGCGATAGGCATCCGCCAGCGGCTCGCCAGACTGGAATCCCAGCCAGCGAATGTGCTGCGCAACGTGCGTTTCTTCCGCCATCGCCATCAATTTCGCCTTCTCCTCCGCCTCGCCGTCGCCGACAATCAGCAGTTCAAACGGCTGATGCACTTTCGGCAGCGCGCGCAGGAGCAAATCCAGCCCTTTCAGGGGGATAATTCTGCCCACAAACAGCAGCGTATGCTGATTTTCGCGCTTTTCGGCATAGCGGAAGCGGGAAATATCCACCGTCAGCAGGCTGAGGAAGATTTTCCGCTCCGGCGTGCCCCAGTGCAGCAGCTTTTCCTTCGCTTTGGTGCTGCTGGCAATGCACGCATCGGCGTGGCGGATGATAATATGCCGCATGAGCTTCTGCACGCGCCCGATACCGCGCTCCGAGTAGAGCGTACCGTCCGTCAGATGGATGAATTTGCGCCCATGCCGCCTGCACCAGAGCAGCGCCTTCACGGCCGATGGGTTGTACTCCCACGCAATCACCACATCCGGGTTGATGCGCGTGATTTCCCGCGTCAGGTGCTGCGGAATATGCAGGTAGTGCACATCCCCTTCGCCCTTGCGCTTGATGATTTTGGATTCCAGAATCGTCGATTGCAGGAGTTTGCGCTCGTCAATCACCCACTGCCGGTTGTCCTCATTGCGATTCGTGTAAATGACGAAAAACTCATGCATCTGCTGATGCGTCTGCATATAGTAGAACAAATCCACCCGATACGGCGCAGGGATATTCGTAATCAGAAGCACTTTACTCATCCGGCATCCTCCACCTCCAGTAGTTTTGGCATTGCTTCCGTTTCGAGAGACAGCATATACCAATTTATGCGTTCACCATCCAGAAGCCGCACTGCCTCGCCACCGTGTAGGGGCTGTACGGATGGAACGGCGTGGTTTCGCGCTGCGGAATCTCCTCCGCCTTGCAGCTTTTCATCAGCTATTCTTGAAAATAGATACACTGCTATTATAAAGAAGCGGCTTTCAAAAAGCACAGGGGGATAGAAACCACTGTCAGTATAATCTTAGGTTTCATATCATTTGCAATGCTGCCGAATGACACCTTTCTTCAGCAGGATGTTTGCGTACTGCGCGCTTTCGCCTGTCGCGACAATGCAGTACGCTTTTTTCGCGCGCTCGTAGTAGGCAAAGCGGTCGATTGTCTGGATTTTCGCGTCCGGCTCATAAGCCGTCAGCGCCGCGCGGTATTCGTCCCAAATCACGGGTTCTATTGGGTCGCTCGGCACAACCGACATCAGCACAAAATTGCTTTCATCATATTGATCCAGCGGGAACAGCGGCAGAATCGCGCGCAGCAGTTCCGCCGCGCCGATGCCATCCGCACGAACGACGCGCTGCCCCATGCTTTCTGCGGGGAAATTCGCGTCCGCCAGCACAATCTCGTCCCCATGCCCCATCTCGCACAGCACTTTCAGCAGTTCCGGCGAAATCAGCGGGGAAATACCCTTCAGCATAATAGTACCTCCTTAAACCAATGTGCAGTCCCGCACGTTCCCGAATGCCGCCATTGAGCCGCCCAAGAACGTGCCTTTCTTCGGATTGTCCGCCACGCCGTAAATCCGCGTCACAAAGTGCCCGTCCGCCAGCTTCAAGCTGTGCAGGACGACATCCGCCGGAATGTTCTTTCCGCTGATTGTAGCATGCGAAAGCACCGTACCGCTGCCGATAAGCGCGCCGCCCATCACATTGCAGCAGCTTATGTGGAGGGTTGCATTCCCTATACATCATTGTACAGCGTGATGCTGTAAAAATCAAGGGGAACGGCGGAGATTGTTGGAAGGGGCAGAAAAATCGGGAGACTGCACAGGGCAATCTCCCGACAGGGGTCAATTAGAATATTTGTAATGGTAGGAATTTTTCTTCGCAAATGTTTCTGCATACGAGCCGCGCTCAACCAGCAGGGTCAGATTCGCCTTCTTGCAGCCAGCGAACGCATTTGGCGAAATGAAGGTGACGGATGATGGAATCGTCACACGGGTCAGCGACGTGCAGTCCATAAACGCCTGCCAAGTGACGTTCGTCACGGTGTTCGGCAGCACCACTTCTTTGAGCGACGTGCAGCCATAGAAGAACGAAGTCGGCACAATCTTCGTGTTTTCCGGGAAAACGAAACTTTCGAGCTTCCTGCACTGGCTGACACCGCTGCCCGGCAGAGTAGCAAGCGATTTCGGGAACACAATCCGCACCGCACTATGGCAGCCGAAGAACGCCTCCGCGCCGATGCTCGTCACAGATTCCGGCACGATGATTTCCGGCAGTGCCTCGCACATCTCAAACGCTTGGTCGTCAATCGTCTCCAAGCCGTCCGGGAGGTTAATAGAAGGCAGCACATAGCAGCGCATGAAGGCTTGCTTGTTGATTTTCACCAGCGTATCCGGCAGTGTAACATCAGCAAGCGATTTGCAATTGTAGAAAAGCGATTCCGGCAATTCCGTCAGATTCCCGATTTTGCCGACCGTCACCAGCGACTTGCATTCCTCAAACGCATTCTTGCCAAGGCTGGTGATGGATTCAAGGCTGACCACCGTTTCCAGCGCGCCGCAGTTGCTGAACGCCTTTTCGCCGATGCTGGTGACATTCGACAAATCAAGCGACTTCAGCGACGTGCAGACCGCAAAGGCATTCTTGCCGATTTCTGCCGTGATGCCGCCCAAGCCAATCGTCTCCAGATTTCGGCAGTATTCAAAGGCACTCGCGCCGACATACGTCACGTTCGGCGCTGCGCCGAAGCTGACCAAATCCGCCGAGCTCCAAAATGCGTTGTCGCCGATGTACTCCAAGCTGGGCAGGTTGCCCACCGTCACCAGATTGTGCCGGGGCATTGCATAAGCGCCAATCTTCCGCAGACGCGGCAGATTCGCAATCTCTGGGATGTTCGCGCTGTCCAGTGCGTTCGCGCCGATTTCTTCCAGCATCGGCAAATCGCGCAGTCCGGTCACTTTCGGGCAGCCGCCGAACGCGTAACCGCCGAGGATGCGCAGGTGCTGCAAGCCATCCAGCGAAAGTACCAACTTTTGGTCGAACATAAACGCGCCGCCGCCGATTTCCTCTATTGCGTCCAGCGTGCCGATATTCACCAGTTCATCGCAGTTTGAAAACGCGCAAGCGCCGATGCGCTTCATCCGCTCAAACGTGCCAATGTCCGTCAAATAGCCGCAGGAATAGAACGAGTACTCGCCGATTTCCGTCACTGTTTCCGGCAGCTTCACGGTTTCAATATAGTAGCAGGATTGGAACACGCGGTCGGGAATGCGCGTCACTTTCGCCTGCCAGTCCACTTTCTTGATGCCGTCGCAGTCGTAGAACGCACCCTCGCCGACATTCAGCAGCTTTTCGCCAATCGTCACTTCTGTCAGTTTCTTGCACTGGCGGAAGGCGTACTCGCCGATTTCCGTCAGCGTATCCGGCAGCAGTTCGGCGTTCCAGAGCGTACACTTGTCGAACGCGTAGCTGCCGACGCGCGTCAGGTTCGGCGGCAGGGGGCAGTTTTCCAGCTTCTTGCAGCCTGCAAAGGCAGAATCACCGATTTCCAGCAGCCCTTCCGGCACCGTGACCGTCACCAGTCCTTCGCAGTTCTCGAACATATGCGCCGAAATGCCCGTCAGCGACGCGGGCAGGGTGATTTCCGTCAGGCTGAGGCAGCGATAAAAAACGCTCTCCCCCATTTCGGTGATGTTGTCGGACAGCTGCACCGTTTTCAAGCTCACGCAGTTGTCAAAGGCATGTGCGCCAATCTTGGTCACGCTCTCCGGAATCGTGATTTCCGTCAGATACCAGCAATTTGCAAAGGCATAATCGCCGATTTCCGTCACGCCCTCCGGAATGCGGATTTCCCGCAGCTCCCCGTCGCCGTAAAACGCGTACTCCTCGATGCGGGAGACATTCGCCGGCAGGGTATACACCGTGCCTTCGGAGGATTGCACCGTCTCGGCAGCCGCCGCACCGCCGACCAGCACCAGCAGCGTCAGCGCACCCGCCATTAGCTTCGTCGTTCTCATGAATTTCCACCCCTTCCTTCCATGATTATACGCCTTTCCACGAAAAAGTCAATTCTTTGGCGCAATTATTTACAATTGGCAAAAGCGAAAGAAGTACAATTGTACTTATGGAGTGTGTGTCTGTCCGTTTTCTTTCTATTCTATAACGGCGGATTCGTCATCCTGCCCCACTCGCTGTTGAAAATCCCCCGTAATTTTGCTATAATCATTCTCGGTATTTCTGCTGATTCAGGAGGACGCGGCATTGAGGCATGGCGGCAATGTTTGGGAAGGTCAGCCAGCGGATTGGCTGGACTTTTCCGCGAATCTGCGACCAGAGGGAACGCCCGCGTGGGTGATGGACACCATGCGCGCGGCGCTTTCGCAGGCGTGCTATTACCCTGACCGCGCAATGCGGGCGGCGCGCGCGGGGCTGGCGTTGTATCTCGGCGTAGACGAAAGCTGCGTGCTGCCGACAGCGGGCGGCGCGGCGGCGAGTGACGTGACGGTCGGCG
>ERZ780046.944-NODE-944-length-10799-cov-4.955417_pt1 | contig 10799 bp, 9 predicted proteins | sample MGYA00511848_ERZ780046 | MGnify/ENA primary metagenome ERZ780046 (study PRJEB29588, sample SAMEA2147983) | human gut metagenome | biome: human gut; feature: human-associated habitat; material: faeces | place: Denmark | collected 2008/2010 ...
GCCGGCGGGGCGTCCCCGCTCTTCCCGGCCTTGACGGTCGATGCCGAGCCTGCGATGGTGCCCTTTTTGCGGACGCCGTAGGCGATCACCACCACGTCGTCGAGCGTCTGCGAATCGCCTTGCAGCGCGACGTCGCAGGTAACGGAGCTTCGGCCTGCGGGAACCGTGAATTCGAACGGTTTGTAACCGATGTACTGGAAGGTGAGGGTGGTCCCCGCCGAAACGGTTATCCGGTAGGTGCCGTCGGCGAGTGTGCTCACTCCGCTCGTGGCTCCGGAAATCACGTTGACCCCGATCAGGGGTTGCTTGTCATCCGCCGAAGTGACGATGCCACTGACGGTCACGTTTCCCCCCCCCTGAGCCATAGATACGGCCGGTAGGATACATAGGAAAAGTGCAAGAATGTTGAGTAGAAGTTTCGTTTTTTGCATAAGTGGATGATACTTTCTTACGCGGCAAAGAAAAATAATTAAAATGAATTTGCCAAATATTCAAAATGGATGAAATGTAAGCCGGAGTGCCTGAAAAGGGCTGTTTCGGTGCTCTGTCCGGTGTGTTTCTGCGGTCTATTCGATTCTTAATTAATAACTTAAGGTTTTGTTTCGATTTGTTGCGATCGGGTTGGATAATATTCAAAATATTTTTACAAAAATGTAGAAATGAGTTTGCTTATTTTGAAATTTTATCATTATCTGAGCGGTGCGCGGTCGGATTCCGGGTTGACGGTTCGGCGAATCGGAAGGGACGGAAGCGGAAAACGGGCGTTTGTTTTTGATATATTTTAAGAAATGGCCTCCTTTTGTTGTCCGGTTTTAGGAAGCCGTAAAAAAATGTCGAAATATTTGCCGAAGGAGGGCTTTTCACCCCCGAAATTGAGAAAAGATAACAATTTCTTTAATTTTGTTAATCCCGCTTTGCAGGGACCAAGACGCCTTGAAAGCGGTCTGAAAGGCCTTTTCGGAGGTTTAATTAGGCTGAAACGGGAAATTATGTGCCGATGCAGTCGTTTTTGCCGGTGTTAAACTTACGGATTGTAAGCATTATTGTCGAATTTCATATTAATACATAACTTTTCAAGCAAAAATCTGCTCTTTCCCGCGAGAAAGCGTTGCTTTACGCTCCCGATTATCCTGAAAATTGATTAAATTTGATTCGTTATGCGAAAATGGCGCTACCTCGCCGCCGAACACCCCGCCGTGGTCGAACGCCTGCGCGGAGAGCTGCGAAAATTAGGTTTCCTTCCTCAAAGATAATAACTATTGAATATAAATCATTTACGCACTACTTGGTACAAATATGATTGCTTTACTTCGATTACTCAATATCTCAGCCTATATAGAACAGAAAAGAACGCCCAAGAAGAACTTTAACTTAGTTTAACTACATCTCTTTTGTGTAATTTCTGTTTTCTCTTGTTTTCAAATAGACTTGGATATTTTCTCTTGTTATGCTTTTATTTTCAAAAAGCATTGATTACTATATGATTGCAAAAATGCACCTACGATTTATCTATCGTTTTTTATGAAAATCTATCGTACCTTTGCATCAAGAAATAAATAACAATAGGTATGAAGCAAAAACAACATATACTCCATTCACTAACTATCGAAGTTATGGCTGTGCTACTGGCTTCAATGATTGCATTTCAAGTATGCAATATGCTTGGCATACGAATGAGTTTACTGCCATTTGTTATGGCTACCGGATATATCATCCTAAAACTCCTGTATCATCTTTGCATTATTGTGGCAAGATATATTATAGAAGCAATCCCGTCATCACACTTTGCGTTAGCCAATGAAAAGACTGATACTTCATCATCAGTTGTCTTGCCTCCATCTGCAAAAGATTGTGTCGAAGTTCAGAAGAAACGAATGGAGTTATTTCACTATGAATACCAACGTGAGCACCAGCAATACCAGCAGCGAAAAGAAGAAGAGGAAAACAAAAAACTAAATGCCATCCTAAGATACACACGGGAAACTTTTAAGCGTTTTGACTTGAACGAAACCGAGATTTTCCAAATTTGCGAATCTGTCCGCTATTTCGTGACAAACCATCAAGTGTTTTCCATGACTGAGGTTCATATCAAGAAGCACAGCTCGCTCACCCAAATCTCGCTGAAGAACTTTGCTTGGAATATCGCTTTTCAATATAATATAGGCAGAGATATGACTACCTCATTTGTAATGGCTACGTTCTCTGAATGGTTTGCCAACTCTACATTTGACACTGTCAGGAAGAATCTACGCACAACCACAGGACGACATAAGATTGAAATTGATGAGAATATCTTATCGAAATACCTTATTTAAGCCAAATTCCTACTTCCTGATAATTATTATTATAGGAAGTAGTGTCCATATCGGATAAATTATATAATTTTGCGTTGCAATTAAAACATTTTACTCTATGGCTAATTTTAATAGACTAAAGATAGTTCTCGCAGAACAGCAGAAAACCGGAAAATGGCTTGCAGAACAGATTGGGAAATCCAATTGTACCGTAAGTAAATGGTGTAGTAATTCTGTTCAACCAGACCTCAAAACGCTTAATGATATAGCCAATGCCCTTAATATTGATGTAAAAGATTTGATTGTTAGTAGCGCAAGCCACAAATGAGTTATTGTCATGGAAGTAAACAAGAAAGAACTCAAAGAACAAGAGATACGCACTCTGTTCATTACTCCTGCACTCCAACAAAAAGGATGGGCGGTAAGTGTAAATATGCGTGAAGAGTATTATTTCACAGATGGTCGAGTGCTTGTTATTGGCAACCAACATTCAGTAGCAGAGGGGAAAAAAGCCGATTATCTATTATACCATAAAGGTAAGCCAATTGCGGTAGTTGAAGCTAAAGATAATAAACATGCAGTTGGAGGTGGCATTCAACAAGCTATGGATTATGCCCAAATCCTTGACTTGAAATTTGCCTACTCCAGTAATGGTGATGCATTCTTGGAACATGACTTTATTACGGGGAAAGAAACAGAAATCAAGTTAGAGGACTTTCCGACTGAGGAAGAACTATACAACCGTTATCTGGCATCTAAGAACTATACATCGGATGAACTCAATATAATAGAAACTCCTTTCTACTATGATGCCCATAGCCATGAACCAAGATATTATCAACGTATAGCAGTTGATCGCACAGTAGAGGCCATCGCAAGAGGGCAACAACGTGTACTTGTGGTAATGGCTACCGGTACTGGTAAGACTTTTACTGCTTTCCAGATTATCCATCGTCTTCATAAAAGTGGGGTTAAGAAAAAGATTCTTTATCTTGCAGACCGCAATATCCTCATTGACCAAACAATGGTGCAAGACTTCAAGCCTTTCAAGAAGTTTATGACCAAGATAACTTCTGTTGGAGAAGGGGAGGAAAAAATTGATTCGTCATACGAAGTGTATATGGCTTTATACCACCAATTGGTCGGGAAAGAGGGTAAACCAGACCCATTCTTGGAGGTGCAGCCAAATTTCTTTGATTTAATTATTGTCGATGAGTGTCATAGGGGAAGTGCAAAAGACGATTCCGCATGGCGCAAGGTGTTGGAATATTTTAGTTCGGCTACCCAAATTGGTATGACAGCCACACCGAAAGCAGACGAAGGAGCGAACAACTTGGATTATTTCGGTGAACCAGTATATACCTATTCACTTCTTCAAGGCATTCAAGATGGTTTCTTAGCTCCATATAGGGTTACAGCAGACTTTATTAATGTTGATTTACAAGGATGGACTCCAGAAGAAGGTGAAATAGATTTATTGGGTAAAGAGATTGAACAGAAACTATATCAAAGACAGAATATAGGTCGTGATCTTGCCATCAAGTTAAGGCGTAAAGTAGTAGCACATAGGATAACCCAAATGTTACATGACATTGGTCGTATGACAAAGACAATAGTATTCTGTTCTGATATTGAGGAAGCGGCCGAAATGCGAACGCTGCTTATCAATATGAATAGCGATTTATGTAAAAAGTCGCCTTACTATGTTACACGTATTGTTGGTGAGGATAAAGAAGGTAAGAAACAACTGGACAATTTCATTAGTGTGGATGAGCCTTATCCTGTAATTGTTACCACATCTGAACTTTTATCTACAGGAGTGGACTGCAAAACTTGTGGTTTAATCGTCATAGACAAAGAAATTGGTTCTATGACTGAATTTAAGCAAATCATTGGACGAGGTACACGACTTAGAAAAGACAAGGGCAAATGGCATTTGGAAATCCTTGATTTCCGCAATGCTACCGCAAAATTCAAAGATCCAGCATTTGATGGCGACCCGGAACCACCAAAAGGAGGAGGGAAAAAGCCCAAGCCTTACAAAATCATTGATGCTCCAGAAACTCCAATAGTATCTGAGCCTCGTGAGAAATATCTTATCAGTGGTAAGAATATTCGCATTGCCCATGAAATCGTTTCAGTGTTAGGAGAAGATGGTAAGACGATGAGGACGGAAAGTGTTCAGTCGTTTGCTAAAAAGCAATTATTACGCCATTACCAAACTTTGGATGATTTTATCCAAACGTGGACGGAGGCAGAACGCAAACAGGCCATTATGGATGAATTGAAGGAATATGCTATTCTGATAGATGCTGTACGTGAAGCTAATCCGGCATTGAAGGATGCCGACATCTTTGATGTGATATGCCACGTTGCGTTTGACCAACCGCCATTAACAAGGAAAGAGAGAGCAAACAATGTAAAGAAGCGTAATTACTTCGGGAAGTACGAAGGTAAAGCTCGTGAAGTATTGGAGGCTCTTCTTGACAAATATGCAGAGAATGGTATTCTCGACTTTGAAAAGGCGAACATCTTGGAGATACCGCCATTCAATAGCATAGGGAAACCAACAAAAATCATAAAGTTATTTGGCGGTAAGGTTGCTTTTGAGCAAGCCATCAGAGAACTAGAATATCAAATTTATAAATCAGCTTAAAAATGGCAGTAAACAACATCATAAAGCGAATCCAAAATATAATGCGTCAAGACGCAGGTATCAATGGTGACGCACAGAGAATTGAGCAAATGACTTGGATGTTTTTCTTGAAAGTCTATGACACTCAGGAAGAAACATGGGAATATAAAGATGAGAACTACAAGTCTATCATCCCCGAAGATTTGCGTTGGCGTAAATGGGCTGTAGATGAAAAAGACGGTGAAGCATTAACAGGAGAAGCATTGCTCTCTTTTGTCAATGAAAAACTGTTCCCTACTTTAAAGAATCTTCCGATAGACGCCAATACGCCAAGAGCCAAAAGCATTGTTCAAGAAACATTTGCTGACTTAAACCAGTATATGAAGAATGGAACGCTTTTGCGTCAAGTGGTCAACATCGTAAATGAAATCGAATTTGACGATGCTGATGATCGCCACACATTTGGAGATATTTATGAGGGAATCTTGAAAGACTTGCAATCAGCAGGCAATGCAGGTGAGTTCTATACTCCACGTGCTTTGACAGACTTTATCGTGATGATGCTTGACCCGAAATTGGGCGAGACCTTTGGCGACTTCACCAGTGGTACAGGCGGCTTCCTTTCCTCTGCTCTCAATTATGTGAGTAAGAGCGTCAGTTCTGCCGAAGATGGAGAAAAACTGCAAAATGCAGTCGTGGGACAAGAATGGAAACCGCTACCTTATCTTTTGAGTATAACAAATCTGTTACTCCATGATATTGAAGCTCCCAATATAGCTAACTGTGATTCGCTTGGAACAAATATCACTGATTTCAAGGAAAGCGATAAAGTGGATGTTATCGGTATGAATCCTCCGTATGGTGGTAGCACAGAAGATAGTGTAAAAAGCAATTTCCCGATGCAGTACCGTTCAAGTGAAACAGCGGATTTGTTCATAGCCCTTATCATGTACCGCCTCAAAGCTGGTGGTAGATGCGGTGTGATTATCCCAGATGGTTTCTTGTTTGGTACGGATGGAGCAAAACTTGCACTTAAAGAAAATTTACTCCGCAAGTTCAATCTGCATACCATCATCCGTTTACCGGGCTCGATATTCTCCCCATATACCTCTATTGCAACCAACATTCTTTTCTTTAATAATGAAGAAGCAGAGGGCTGCAAAGAAGGATTCAAGACCGAAGAGACATGGTTCTATCGCTTGGATATGCCGGAAGGCTACAAGCACTTCTCAAAGACCAAACCAATGAAGGTGGAGCATACCCTACCTATTCAGGAATGGTGGAAAGACAGGAAAGAAATTATCAGTGATGAAGTGGGAGAAAAGAGCCGTGTGTTCACTGCCCAACAGTTGATTGATTTGGATTGCAACTTCGACCAGTGCAAGTTCCCGAAAGAGGAAGAAGAAATACTCCCTCCGGCAGAACTGCTCAAACAGTATTTTGAGAAACGTGCTGCACTCGACCATGAAATAGACAAAACCCTTTCTGAGATTCAAAAAATTCTCGGCATAGACATAAAATCGTGTAACTGATAATAGTGAAGTGATATGAAAGATTTGACCATCTCAAACATAGAACGGCAGAATGTACTTAACAATCGTTTTGCGGTCAGTAAAGTACAAGAGCATCTTGATATAGAAGGAATGCTCTTTGAGGGAGAATACCGCTTTACAAAAAAAATGGTTGCCGACTTTTATCAAGTTGACACATCTACAATAGATCGTTACCTGCAATCAAATTCTGATGAGCTGAAACATAATGGATATATTTTATGTAAGGGTAAACAATTGAAAGAGTTTAAGTTAGAATTTGCTCACCTTATTAATGAGGCGAGCAAAACAACGCAGCTCGGATTATTTAATTTCCGCTCTTTCTTGAATATAGGTATGCTGCTTACAGAGAGTGAGAAAGCTAAAAAAGTCCGTAGTCTTATCTTGGATTTTGTGATTACTACCATCAATGAAAAGACAGGTGGAGGAACAAAATATATTAATCGTAGAGATGTGAATTATCTCCCTGCCGCAATCACAGAAGAAAACTATCGGAAAAATCTTACTTCTGCCATCAATCAATATGTGGATGGGCATCCTACATACAAATATTCTCAGATTACAGATTTTATCTATAAAGCTGTATTCAAAGAGAATGCTAAAGAATACCGAGAAGTATTAAAGTTGGATTCAAAGGACAATGTTCGACACACGTTGTATTCAGAGGTTCTATTGGTTATCTCTTCTTTTGAAAACGGAGTGGGGGCAGCCATCAGTGAACGATTTAAAGAAAATGGTGGTAAGTTGCTTACCATTGACGAAGTGGAGCGTATTGTAAACGAACTTGCCGAACATCCAATGCAGAAACCTTATCTGAATGATGCCAGGACTAAAATGGCTTCAAGGGATTTCAGTTTCCGGGATGCGTATCATGGTAATATAGCAGATTACCTGCAAGCTGTTACTCCTGAAGAGTTTGAACGATTTATCGGTGATCAGTCTATTGATTTTGACCGTATCTTAGCGGATAACAAAGATGTGCTCAAACGTTTAAAGCAGGCAGAAGATGAGTAAGGAATTTATTTACATAGATTACGATGAAGCCTTAAACATCTATGGCAAAATGATTGATGCCAGTGATGGTGGCTTTGAAGGTGTGCGTGATGAAGGTGGTATTCGTGCTACATTGGATTTTGTACAAAATGATTTATACTATCCGACCTTTGCTGACAAACTAACCTATCTGATGTATAGATTCTGTTCCGGACATTTCTTCAATGATGGGAATAAGCGTATTGCACTGACTGTGGGTACATACTTCTTACACAAAAACAATTACTATTGGCACGCTTGCATCTGTATGCGTACATTGGAATCTATTATTTATCATGTGGCAGCATCGAACATCGACCAAGATTTGCTACTACGCATCGTCAATAGCTTTTTGACCAGTAAAGATTATGACGAAGAACTGAAAATAGATATTGCCAATGCTATGAGCAAAGGTGAGTTAGGAATACAAGGCGAAGATTACGAATAAATGAATATAATTATGGCGAATGTACTTGAAATCATAAAAAACGAAATTACGCAAGATTATTATAAAAATAATTTTCCAAATGATGGTCAACGTTTCGTTGCGTGGTATATGCGGAATATACATCTTCTGGATCAAAGACAAGCTAAAGATGCCATCACAGACGGAGCCAATGATAAACAAATTGATGCCGTATATATTGATGAAGACGAGCAAAAAATATATATTGTACAAGGGAAATACTACCTTGGTGAATCTGTTGATGCAACTCCTGTGAGAGAAGTTATATCTGCTTGGAGCCAGTTTAGTAACTTAGCTCAATTACAGGAAAATGCTAATTCTAAATTAAAGACTAAAATATCAGAAATAGCAACAGCATTAGAAGATGACTCTTACTGCGTATGTTTTGAATTAATAACAACATCTATCTTTACGGATGCGGCTATGGATGATATACATTCATTCCAAACCAAATTATCAGAGGAAGATGATGCTGAATTGAATTATAGTACACAATTCTCCGTAGTTGATAAACAAGGTTTGAAAGATGCTTATAGTTGTGTTATTGAACAAACGAATCCAACTTTAAACCATACTATCAAGCTTGAAGCTGGTAAATATATGACGACAGAATTAGGGGCGACAAGCGTAATAGTTGCAGCCATGCCTCTGAAAGAATGTATAAAATTCCCTGGCATTAAAGATGGGTCTTTGTTCCAGAAAAATGTACGACAGAGTTTAGGCATTAACAATACCGTAAATAAAAAGATCAAGAAAACCATAAACGATCCGAATAAATGTGGTGACTTCTTCTTTTTTCATAATGGAATCACTGCCATTTGTAACAAAATTGAAGAATGTGGCAATGGTGAGTTTAAACTTTATGGATTGAATGTTGTAAATGGATGTCAATCATTGAATACTATTTTAAGTTGTAGTGAGAATGTACGAAAGCGTGATGATGCTTATGTTCTATTCAGATTTTATGAAATTCCACAAAGAGACAGGGCTGATTCTATTAGCATTAACACAAACACGCAAAGTGCTGTAAAGGCAAGAGATTTACGCAGTAACAGTAAGCAGATATTAAAACTCAAAAAGGCATACGAAGCAAAATATTCTAATGGATTCTTTGCAACCAAAAGAGGTGAAATTATTCCAGCCGACAAGGACAAACAGTACTGCATAGAGTTATCATATTTAGGAAAGAATCTTACAGCTTGGTACATGCAAAGACCTAATTTATCTTATGGTGAAACTAAGATTTTTGACAAGTATTTCAATACATTGTTCAAGAACGACTATTTGCCTGAAGATGCTTATGCTCTATCGTTTTGGATGAGAAAAATAATGGATGCATGGACTCAGGAAAACCCATTAGGACTGGAAGAGGAACTACTAACAATGAAGGCTTATGCTCCATACCATCTTCTTTTTGCCATATCAATGGTTTTTGCTAAATGTAACAATCAAACAAATGTACCATCACCGAGTGAGTGCTTAAAAGTTGCTTCTGAAAACAATCTTGTTGACAGCATAATTAATATTGCGGCAAACTGTTTAAACAGTGCTATTTCGGCAGAAAAAAACAATTGCGAGCAGAATAATAGAAGTTTCATTCCTCAAAATTGGGTAAAAAACAAGAGTTGCAATGCAGGGATTATGTCTGCTATTCAGAATTATTTTTCTTTCCTCCCAACAATGAATAAGGAGATGGATTCCAAACTTAAAAATGGAGTAAAAATAGACTCAAAGTATTTCTCATATAGAGTACAAGCAGAGGATTAAAAAATGAACGGAAAGCAATTAAAAAACAGCATACTCCAATGGGCGATACAGGGCAAACTTGTACCGCAAGATCCTAATGACGAACCGGCATCTGTACTTCTTGAACGTATCAGAGCCGAAAAAGCCCGACTGGTCAAGGAAAAGAAAATCAAGAAAGACAAAAACGAATCAATCATCTATCGTGGTGAGGACAATTCCTATTATGAGAAGTTTCTCGCTACGGGCGAGGTGAAGTGTATTGATGAGGAGATTCCGTTTGAGATTCCACAGGGATGGGAATGGAGCAGAATGGGAAGTATTGGGGATTGGGGCGCAGGAGCAACCCCAGCAAAGGGAAATACAAGTTATTATGGTGGTAATATTTTATGGCTTAGAACTGGTGAACTCAATAATAGCATTGTGAATGATACCGAGATAAAAATCACAGATAAAGCATTAAAAGAATGTTCTTTAAGATTGAATAAAGCCGGAGATGTATTGATAGCAATGTATGGTGCTACGATTGGTAAGGTTGCTATAGCAGGGTGTGAGTTAACAACGAATCAAGCTTGTTGCGCATGTACCCCTATAGGAATCTTTAATTACTACCTCTTTTATTTTCTTATGGGAAATCAAGTGGACTTCATCAAGAAAGGAGAAGGGGGAGCTCAACCAAATATTTCAAGAGAAAAATTAGTAGCTCACTTAATGCCTATTCCACCTATACAAGAACAACATCGAATAGTTGAGCGTATAAAGGATGTTTTGCCTCTGACTGACAAATATGCACATTCCCAAATAGCTTTGGATGAACTAAACAGAAGTATTAATGGCAAACTTAAAAAATCAATTCTTCAAGAAGCCATTCAAGGGCGACTTGTTCCACAAGTTGCAGAAGAAGGAACAGCACAAGAGTTACTTGAGCAAATAAAGTTAGAGAAACAGAAACTTGTAAAAGAGGGAAATTTGAAGAAATCCGCTTTGTCGGATTCTGTTATCTACAAAGGTGACGATAACAAGTATTACGAACTATATTAAAAAATGCGGAAAAAGAGTAATAATATCGGAGAATGGTT
>ERZ780046.948-NODE-948-length-10763-cov-3.413149_pt1 | contig 10763 bp, 10 predicted proteins | sample MGYA00511848_ERZ780046 | MGnify/ENA primary metagenome ERZ780046 (study PRJEB29588, sample SAMEA2147983) | human gut metagenome | biome: human gut; feature: human-associated habitat; material: faeces | place: Denmark | collected 2008/2010 ...
TGATACCTCTGAACCTGCCTGTGTGAAACGGAATATGTTGTCGATGAAAAGCAGCACGTTCTGGTGCTTCTCATCCCTGAAATACTCTGCCATTGTAAGTCCTGTCTCAGCTACACGCATACGTGCTCCTGGTGGCTCGTTCATCTGTCCGAACACTAAGGCTGTTTTTTCCAGAACTCCTGATTCCTTCATTTCTGTCCAGAGATCATTTCCCTCTCTGGAACGCTCTCCGACTCCTGTAAAGATTGAGTAGCCGCCGTGCTCTGTTGCGATATTGCTGATGAGCTCCTGGATGAGGACTGTTTTTCCTACTCCGGCTCCTCCGAAGAGTCCGATTTTTCCACCCTTTGCATATGGGGCAAGGAGGTCGATGACCTTGATACCTGTCTCGAGGATTTCCTCTGCAGGGTTCTGCTCCTCAAATGTTGGTGGCTCTCTGTGGATTTCCCACTTTTCTTCTGTATCAGGCTGTGCTCCGCCGTCGATTGCCTCACCGAGCACGTTGAACAGTCTGCCGAGAGTCTGCTCTCCGACAGGTGTCTTGATGCCAGCGCCTGTGGCTGTTACTTCCATATCTCTGTGAAGTCCCTCACTGGAAGCAAGCATGATACAGCGTACTGTATTATTTCCAATATGCTGTGCGACTTCCATCACACTTTTTTTGTCACCATTTAAAACTTCTAGTGCGTCTCTGATTGCCGGCAGGTTCTCATCCTCGAACTCTACATCGACAACAGGACCCATAACCTGGATAATTTTTCCTGTTTTCATCAAAAAGCCTACTTTCTCTTTTTCTTCTGCGATTTAGCACCGGCTATTACCTCTGTAATCTCCTGTGTAATCGCTGCCTGTCTGGCACGGTTGTAAAGAATGTCAAGCTCTGCAAGCATGTCCCTCGCACTGTTTGATGCGGACTGCATCGCCATCATTCTGGCGTTCTGCTCACATGAAAATGACTCTACAAGAGCACCGTAGACAAATCCAACAACGTAGTTTGGTACGATACGATCCATGACTGCCTCAGGCGATGGCTTGAGTGCCAGCTCCTCCCTCGGTATGTCTATAGGAATCTGCACAGTGAAGTCTGCCTTTTTCAGCGGCAGAAGCTGTGACATCTGTGTTTCCTCCTGAATCGCATTTATCATGCTGGTATAGATAATATAAACTTCGTCCAGCTCGTTATGTAGATATAGCTCCAAAATTTCTTCTGCAATATTTCTGGCACGGTTGAGTGTCGGATTCTGAACTGTGTAGTGGAACTGTTTTTCAATCTCAATTCCACGCTGTTCAAAATAATGACGTCCTAGCTCTCCGAGTACAAAAAGTGAATGGTTCGGATGATTCTTCAAGTGCTCCTCAGCCATTTTCAGGATATTGTGGTTGTATGAGCCCGCAAGTCCTTTATCGGCTGTGATTACGATATATCCGACCTTTCTGTCCTCAGGCAGCTTATCCTCGTTGGTCTTGAAATAGATGTCCTCCATATCAGGCAGATGCCTGAGTATTCGGCTCATCTCTGATTGCAGTGTGAAGAAATACGGCTCTGTATCTGCCAGCATCTTTTTGGACTTTTTCAGCTTCGAAGAAGAAATCATATACATGGCATTTGTGATTTTAAGCGTATCATTGATACTTTTTATTCGATCCTGTATTTCCTTCGTGTTTGCCATAATACTACCTGTTACCCTTTATACTCTTTTACTGCATCCATGATTTTATTTACGAGCTCTTCATCAATGGCTCTGTTCTCTTCGATTTTCTGTCCGATTTCCGGATAAGAAAGATCCATATATGAGAGGATATCGCCCTGATATTTCTTGACCTCTTTTGTCTCTATTGTATCAAACACACCATTGTTTGCCATGATAAGTGTCATTACCTGCTCATGCAGTGACAGTGGGTGACAAAGCGGCTGCTTCAAAAGCTCCATAAGTGCTTTTCCATGTGCAAGCTGTGCTTTTGTGGCATCGTCAAGGTCTGATGCAAACTGTGTGAAGACCTCCATCTCCCTGTACTGTGCCAGGTCGATACGGATGCTTCCTGATGCCTTCTTCATGGCCTTTGTCTGGGCAGCTCCACCAACTCGGGATACTGAAAGACCTACGTTTACGGCCGGTCTCATACCTGCGTTGAAGAGGTTGCTCTCTAAGAATATCTGTCCGTCTGTGATAGATATTACGTTGGTAGGGATATATGCTGATACGTCTCCTGCCTGTGTCTCGATGATTGGGAGTGCTGTGATTGAGCCTCCGCCAAGCTCATCGCTCAGACGGCTTGATCTCTCGAGCAGTCTTGAGTGGAGATAGAATACGTCTCCAGGATATGCCTCACGTCCCGGTGATCTCTCGAGCAGCAGTGAAAGTGCTCTATATGCTACCGCATGCTTTGAAAGGTCATCATATACGATAAGTACATCCTTGCCCTGATGCATGAAATGCTCTGCCATGGCTGTTCCAGCGTATGGTGCGATATACTGCAGTGATGCAGGATCGCTGGCTGTTGATGAAAGCACGATTGAGTAATCCATTGCGCCGTGTTTTGTCAGAGTTGACACAATTTTTGCTACTGTTGATGCTTTCTGGCCAATTGCTACATATATACAGATAACACCCTTTCCCTTCTGGTTGATGATGGTATCTGTGGCAATTGATGTCTTTCCTGTCTGACGGTCACCGATGATAAGCTCTCGCTGTCCACGTCCGATTGGGAACATTGAATCGATTGAGAGGATTCCTGTCTCAAGTGGAGTATCTACTGACTTTCTGTCCACGATACCCGGTGCCTCATTCTCGATTGGTCTGTAATCTTCCTCTTTGATATCGCCCTTTCCATCAATAGGCTCACCTAAAGCATTGATGATTCGGCCGATAAAGCCTTTGCCTACAGGGATTCCGGCTTTTTTCTTTGTTCTTACTACTTTGGTTCCTTCATGGATTCCGTGGTCTCTTCCGAAAAGGATTACACCGATTTCATTCTGACGGATATCCTGAACCATTCCTTTTACTCCATTATCGAATACTACGATCTCACCGTACATGGCATGGTCGATGCCGTATATTGTGGCGATTCCGTCGCCGACGTAGATTACCTCGCCGGTCTCACGGCTCTCGGTATCGAAGTCGAAATTCTCTATCTCGCTCTGGATAATGGAGATTATGTCTGTTGCACTGATTGCGCCCACAGGGGTCACCTCCTGGTCAATTTTCTTTCAAGCTCACGAAGCTTTCCTTCGTAGCTTCTGTCATACTCTGTATTAAGAGTCTTAATCACATATCCACCTAAAAGTGTTTCGTCCACTTTCTGTGTAAGGGATATTTCATATTCCGGATATTTGCTTTGTAGCAGCGCCTTGGCGTCATTTGCTTCCTCGTCGGTTGCGGCCTCTGCACTGATAAGCTCAGCTCTTATGATATGGTTTTTCTCATCCCAGTATCTGTAATATGCCTCAAAGATTTCATTCATTTCAGCGGCATATCCAAGCTTTACCATTTCCTTTATGAAGCTTGTGATAAGCTTTGGCTCACTCTCAAATCCGTATACCTTTTCTATGATGTCATACTTTTTGGTCAGCGGTATAAATGGATTTGCGAGCGTCTGTGCAAGCTTTTCTGTCACAAAGTATACTCTCTGTGCTTCCTCCCCCTCACCACGACCCTCCACAGCCAGCCTGTACAAAACTATTGCATTATTTACTGCTGCCTGTGTCATTAGCTTCACCTGTCTTTACAATCTTTCTCGCTGCTAAGATGGCAAGTTTTGCAATTTCAGCCTCAGCGGCCTTTGTTGCCTTATCCTGCTCGCTAGCAATGTCCGCTTTTGCTTTTTCAAGCATACTGTCTGCTTCCTGTCTGGTTCTCTCAAGAGCCTTCTCCTGCTCAGCCTCAGCTCTTGCCCTGGCATCGAGGATTATCTGGTCAGCCTGAGTCTTTGCACTCTCGAGCTTCTTTTTATAGTCGCTCTTTAAGCTTTCTGCATCGTCCTGACTCTTCTTTGCTTCCGAGAACTGCTTCTGAATCATTTCGTCTCTCTGATTGATCACGCCCATAACGCGGTCAAAGAGGAATTTCTTAAATATCCAGTACAGGAAAAGCAGATTGACTACTGTCCATATTATGTTCCATGGATCAATTTTTAACATTGCTCTACCTTCCTTTCTGTTTCATCTGGTTGTAACTGTCAGTTACGCTGCCTGATTATTTAAGGAAGAGGATGATAAGTAATGCGATAACGAAACCGTAAATAGCTGTTGCCTCTGCAAGGGCACATCCTAAAAGAAGTGATTTAGAGATTTTGCTCTCAGCCTCCGGCTGTCTTGCGATTGCGTCTACTGCGCTGCTTGTTGCCTTACCGATTCCAAGTCCGGCTCCGATTCCTGTTAATACTGCGATTCCAGCTCCGATTGCTACTAATAATGTTGATGACATAATGTGTTCTCCTTTTCTTGCTTATATGCTTTCTTTTGGTTATCAATTATTTTGTTTCTTTTTGTAAGCGAGGTTACATTTTCCATGCTTACGATGTGAAATTAAATGATGTGGTGTTTCATGCCTCATCAGGTCTTCTTACTCGGTTGCCTCCTTGATGAAAAGTCCTGTCAGGAATACAAATACATATGCCTGTATAAGTCCATCAAAGATATCAAAATAACAACTGAATACTGCCGGGACGATTGCCGGTACGACCATCTTTAAAAGCTCCATGATTACGAATGAACCAAGGACGTTTCCAAATAATCGCATACACAGCGATAATGGTTTGATAAAGATCTCAAGGATATTGATAGGTAGTATTACCGGCATTGGCTCTGCAAAGCTTTTAAGCCACCTTTTGGTGCCCTTTGCCCTGATTCCTGCCACCTCGATAAGAACTATGCTCATTACAGCGAGTGCTGCGGTGACGTTCATATCCTTTGTCGGCGGTTTGAAGCCAAGTAAGCCTATCAGGTTTGCTATTCCTATATAGATGATTACTGTTGCCAGATATGGTATGTAATCCTTTCCTTTTTCTCCGAGTGTCTCACTGAAGAAATCATTAAGAAATTTGACTCCTGCCTCTACGGCTACCTGTCTGCGTCCGGGATTTTCAACTGAAAGATTTCTGCCGAGAAAAAAGCACAGTAAAAATACCGCTGCCATTATTATCCATGTGACTACTACCGACTCGTATATGGGTATGCCTCCGAATATCGGTATCTTGAATACCACGTCACAATTGAGTTCCTCTAACAGTCCATCTACCAGAGCATCCATCTGCGTTACCTCCTTTCTTTTTTGCTATATGAAATTTGATACGCAAATTGTTTCTTAATAACTCAAGATGTTTTTTGTCTGACCTTTGATGTTTGTTTGGTCTTGATTTAATAAGAAGCAACTATCGTTGTACTTGATTTTAGTCACATCGTTTTATAAAGTCAACGTTTCGTTTTTATATTATTTGACTTGCAAAGTTTCACTTTTTTTAGTTAGCTTTTTATACATTTTCAACAATTTATGTTTTTATTTTTGTGCAGTTTTTCTATTGCGTTTTGGGGACGTTTAGATTTATTTTATTTTTATTTGCGTTTTATTAAAAATTTCCAAATAATTCGGGAAGAATTTCCCTTTTTTTCACAGTTTTTCACAATTCATTTGAATTGCTGTGGGGGATTGGCTATAGTACGGAACCCGGGCGGCAGGCACTCACAGGCTCTGGTGGGCTACGCTACGCTGCCAAGATTCTGTACGAAATTATGCTTGCAGGGTTTCTTTGCTTGACGAAACCGGCTTTTATGCGCCGTCCATGGCGCATACTACCGGTCACAAAAAGCGTGACCAGTAGCAATTTCAGCCATTTTTAATGCATCAGAAGATGCATGGGGCTGAAATTGCATAAAATATAGGTTATGGCGCATAGCTTGACAGCATAGTGTCAAGCTTGCGTTTTCATAAAAGTGCTATTTGATATGTTTGCCCAGCCGTCCTTGGCTGGGCATTTCTGTGCTTCGTGGGCATAATTTCTACAGTATCTAGGCAGCTTCGCTATTCGCCCTCCCGAGCCTGTGTGCGCCTGCCGCCCGTATTCCTCACGCTGTGGCTCTATTTACCTTCTTGTCGCTTTGCCCACGGCTATTGCCGTGGGCTCGCTCTGTGCATGCTGGTTATTCTTTTACGCTTTCCCCTCGGCTGTTGCCGTGGGCTCGCTCTGTGCGTGCTGGTTATTTGTGTATGCTTTGCCCGGTCTCCGCCGGGCTCGCTTGGATTTGCTCGCTCTTTGCGAGGGTTTGCTCAGGGCTAGCCCAGCATCACATCGAGTGTCATCATGAGGCAGAAGCCCACCATAAATGCTATGGTGGCGCGGTTTGAATGACCTCCCTCTGACATTTCCGGCACGAGTTCTTCTATGACTACATATATCATGGCTCCGGCGGCGAAGCTTAGCAGGTACGGCATCACCGGCTCTATTATTCCGATGGCAAGTATCGTAAGTATTCCCGCTATCGGCTCGACTATTCCCGACAGTACTCCATATACAAAGGCTCTAAGCTTTGAGCTTCCTGTGCTATGTAATGGCATGGATATGATTGCGCCCTCCGGGAAGTTCTGTATAGCTATTCCGATTGCCAGTGAAAGGGCTGCTGCCCTCGTGATGGTGGTGGTTCCTGATATCCAGCTTGCGTAGAGCCCTCCGCCTGCCATGCCCTCCGGTATATTATGTAATGTAACTGCAAGCACCATCATTGTCTGTCTGCTGAAATTGCTCTTTGGACCCTCGACTGAATTATCAAGATGCATATGTGGTGTGATTGTATCCAGTATCAATAGGAAAAACATTCCGAGCATAAAGCCTGTTACTGCCGGGACGAACTGCATTTTTCCAAGGCTCTGTGACTGCTCAAGTGCCGGTATCAGAAGACTCCAGACTGATGCCGCAATCATTACGCCTGCTGCAAAGCCACTGAGCATTTTTGTGGTCTTTACGGAAAGCTCATTTTTCATAAAAAGTACACATGCCGCACCGAGCGACGTGCCTACAAATGGTATTAATAAACCTAATATGGTTGATGTAATCATGGTTGCCTCCTATTCTGCTGTTCTGCTGTTTTTCTATTTTACACAAACTTCCCATATATAAAACTATATTTACCGGAGAGTATACAGTTGTTCCGAAGAAAAAAATATGAGGAATACACTGTATGCTAGGCCGGTATCACAAAATAAAATATGGGAAGTTTGAATATTTTATTATTCAACATATTATTTCTTATATCGTTTCGTATATCCTTTTGCAGTAACTGAATATTCAAAACCACTTAATGTAAAACAGCTGCAAGTAATTAGTCTTCTCTAACCCGATTACAGTTTAATACACCTATATAATTTCGTCAACCGGCTTCTGTGAGCCTTACTCGTTACTGTTCACACCTAACAGTGTGACCAGCAACGAGTACAAGCTACTCCATAGCTTAGATACAATCGAGTTATACTTCTTTGCACAGCAATGCCCTGACAAAACGTCAGGGCCGGGTATCACATGCCACAGATGGCATATAAAATGGCTTCTAATACCGATTCCTGCAAAGAGGCTGTCTTCCCACACATATATTATCCTTGGTACGGTCACGAAGCTCCGGCACCGGATTTGGCGCCACCTCAAAGCGATAATCCTCCCCGTTTTTGCGGATATAATCCTCAATAAAGGTATGGCTCATTACATTTCTTACCGGGTCATTGACCAGGCGCTGATATCTGATAAATGTTTCAGGAGCATTGGTTCTTACATCCACATACCTTTCACGGCATGCTGTGTCGTTTACCGTACTGCCAAGCACACACCTGACATACTCAATATTGCTCTCCAGCACAAGAGGAGCCGGGAACTCAGCGTCCGGGATGACCTCCTGCCAATCCTTTTTCTCGTACTGTCTTAGCAGCTCAAGTGCAATATGCAGATGCTTAAGCTCCTGTTCAAACATAAACTGCCATATGCCACGTATTCTTGTATCCGTCTCCGTTTCATAACAGCTCCAATACAGCCAGCACTCGACATACTGATGCACAAGGAGATTTTCAAGGCGGCTCATGCATGGCTTCAACAGACTGCCATACTGTGTGACATGCTGTTCCTCGACCATTCCGATTTCCTGATATAGTCTACGTCCCATCTCATCAGGCCAAAGTGCCGCTGTATTCATATAGTAGTTCATAGTCTGCTGTTCTGCTGCTGTGATTACGTTTGCAGCCAGCACATCCATTGTCGCAGGGCATTTATCCGTCATCGGATATCGTATTGAATCATATGGATGCCTGTGATGTGAAATAGTCGGTCTGCCCGGTGTGATTTCCGTATAGCCTCCGACAAGCTTCTCTGCGTGCTCACCTGTGGTAAAATCAAGATAATCTGCATAGCGGTACAAATGATCAAAGTCCTCGAGCAGCGCAAAATCGAGCGCAGACTTAATATTTTTGTCATTTACTCGTTTTGCAAGATGAGCAGTCAGGTCAACCGCAAGCTGCTCGTAGCCTATGGTATGCTCCAATGCCGACTCATCTGCCGGCTTTAAATGTGTTAGTATTTTCTGCTGCTGTTGCTCACTTTTCCTGATGTATGCAAGCTTTCGTCTAAGCTCATCATCACCTACGCTTCTTGAAAACTGATGTGAAAACCACACGTTTTCAAATTCTGTACCATTCATCAATATGATTCTCGTCCTTGTATACGGATTTACCTCATTTTTGTTATATGGTTTTACCCAGAATTTCTCCCAGTCAACAAATAAATCGCCGGTTCTCTCCGGCCTCATTTTAAATGGATTCATAATACAAACATACCTCCTTCATGCTATTGTATGCACGAAGGAGGTATGCTGTGCGAATGAATCACATTCTAATAATTTGTCAAATATATATGTGTATTTAGAGTTTTCCGAATCTGCCTCATAAGAGCCTTTCCTGCTCTATTGTTTTATCCGATTCAAGAATTGCTTCTTTTAATTCAGCAAGCAATCCTGCATCCTTTTTTTGCAGTTTTTCCCTGGTTGAAGCCTTAAGTGGTATTCCCGCGTCTTTTTTTAATGCTTCCTCAAAATCCGCTACCCCCATTCTATAAGGCATTAGCTTCTCAAAAATTCTATCCTTAATAAACAAGAATATGCTTATCCCTCCAAAATCCATATCTCCCCAATGGAGGAACTCACATTCCTTAGATACAATAAGGCTTAATTTCTTTAGAAAATACACTTCCTTAGGAGTAAAATAACCATGACAAAAAATATACAAGGTATTCTCATCATATTGCATACTTTCATAGTTAGCCTTATTTTCTATAGTCATAATTCTTTTGCATCCTGCAAGCGAAACCGGACTTGCATGCTCAAGTGTCTGCGTATTAATAATGGTTCCATAAATCTGCTTTGACGTATCAATAACACATGTATCATCAATTCTATATGACAATGGTCCCTTCCATTCCATTGTCTGTGCATATGACATAATACCATGCATCTTCAAAATTTCAAGCCCCGACTTCTTATTATCCTCTTTGGCATCATCTTCCTCTCCCTCTGTATCATAATCCTCCATATCCTTCTCATAATATGGAGAATATTTAGTCAGAATTGATACCATCTTTTGTCGATAGCATTTTTCAAATTTCTTTGAATCATTAAAAACCTTTGCACTAAAAACACGCTCCCACACAGGCTCCTTTATTCTTGTTATAGAATTGATACACTTAAAACGCATATCCTCATCAGCCTCTGTGACACTCTTTCCGGCTTCCAGACGCCCCAAAATATCATCATAATATCTGCATATCCAATCGCAGTCACCAACCTCTGATTTCCACTGCTTTACAGACTCTATCAATCTTAGCTGTTTTGCTCTTGAATCCTCAACACCCTCAAGCCGACACATCTCCGGTATGCTGCTGACATCACAATCAATTTTTTTAATATCGCTGTTGACCTGAATCCAATTAATTCTTATCTTCCCATCGCGGCCTGCTTGTGTATTATTCTCTATGAACCTTGCCTGATCGATTAGTTTCCGGCGTCCGCCAACAAATTCCATCATTTCTGTTATTTTGTTCAAATGTTTTTCTCCGGTTAGTTTTCCTGACCGGTATCCTTCGGTATCTGTTTTTTTTATAATATAGCCTGCAAGCGTGTGCTTAATTGGAGTTTTTCCCATAGCATAATACCCCTGTAAAACCATTAATACGTCCTATCACTTTTCCTCAAACAGCTCGATTTCCTCGCCAAGTGGTCCTTTGCAGAATGCTATGCGCGCCGGAAATACCGGTGTTGATGCGATTTCTATATCCTTCGGCTCAATAAATACCTCGTATCCTGCTGCTTTTACAGCCTCTACACACGCATCCACATTATCTGTTGCGAATGCGAAATGACGAATCACACCTTTTCCCGGTGCATCATCTCCATCGTTAAAAATCTCAACAATTCCGTTTCCGGTATCAAGCATGATTCCTGCCTGCCATTCCCTTACGACCGGGATTCCCAGAATGTTTTTGTAGAAATCTATTGTCTTTTCATATTCCTCTGTGCTGCTGCACTTCATAGATACGTGATGTATACCTTTTATTAAGCTCATTGTTTTTCTCCCTTTAATTTTTTTGTGCTGTTTTGTGATTTATAGTGATTTCAGCTACTTTTCTCCGCAATTTTTCCGGCTTTTGGGCTGAATTTTAGGTGCTGTTTTGGAGATTTCTGCAGTTTCAGCTACTTTTCTCCGCAATTTTTCCGGCTTTTGGGCTGAATTTTAGGTGCT
>ERZ780046.954-NODE-954-length-10709-cov-9.096677_pt1 | contig 10709 bp, 6 predicted proteins | sample MGYA00511848_ERZ780046 | MGnify/ENA primary metagenome ERZ780046 (study PRJEB29588, sample SAMEA2147983) | human gut metagenome | biome: human gut; feature: human-associated habitat; material: faeces | place: Denmark | collected 2008/2010 ...
CGCCGTCCTGTGCGCGCAACCCCCCCCCACCGACAACGATGCGGAGTACAGCCGCATCACTGCCGCGAAGAACGGCGACACCTTTGCGTGGGTGGCAACGGCTGAAAACGGCTGGCACGCGGTGGTGGTCAACGGCTGCGTGGGCTGGGTGTCCGGCAAGTACAGCAAAGCACAATAATCCTTTCACATTGGCGGTTGGCTTCGGCTGACCGCCTTTTTCTTTTGGCACCCCCCTCAAAAGCCTGTGCTTTTCTCCGTATTGCGGGATCGCCGGACGATGCCCCGGAAGGAGGTGCCGAATGACAGCACAGGAAAAGGAACGGATCACCCGGCTGCGAGGTGAAGGCAAAAGCTATGGGGCTATTGCCACACTGCTTGGCATATCGGCCAGCAAGGTCAAGAGCTACTGTACAATGGCCAAATCCATAATGCGGATCGACGCAAAAAAGTCGGACCTTCTACAGCGAAAGCGCGTTGCGGCCTATGCGCGTGTTTCGATGGATACGGAACGGCTGATGCATTCGCTGTCCGTGCAGGTCAGCTACTACAGTGAGTTGATTCAGAATACGCCGGGCTGGGAATACGCGGGCGTCTATGCTGATGAAGGCATCTCTGGCACAAAGATGGACAGCCGCCCGGAGTTTGTTCGGATGTTGGCAGATTGCGAAGCCGGGAAGATCGACATCATTCTCACCAAAAGCCTGTCACGCTTTGCCCGAAACACAGTGGACACGCTCAACGTTGTCCGCAGGCTGAAGGAGCTGGGCATCGAGGTCCGATTTGAAAAGGAACGCATCAATTCTCTGGCAGATGAAGGCGAGCTGCTCATTACCATCATGGCATCCTTCGCGCAGGAAGAGGTGCGCTCTCTGAGCGAAAACGTCAAATGGGGGCTGCGCAAGCGGTTTGGGCAAGGCGTGCCCAATGGGCGCTTTCATGTGTACGGGTACCGCTGGGAAGGCGATCATCTGGTGATTCAGCCTGATGAAGCCACAATCGTTCGCCGCATTTTTCAGAATTTCCTTCAGGGCAAGTCCCGGCTGGAGACTGAACGCGAGTTTGCGGCAGAAGGCATCACCACAGCCGACCCTGACAAGGTTTACGGCGGTCCCCATCACGGAACAGCGCAGGCGGAAGATCGCGGCTTACGCCCGCGTCAGTACGGACCATGAGGAACAGCAATCCAGCTATGAGGCTCAGCTGGACTACTACACCAACTTCATCCGGAACCATGACGGCTGGGAGTTCGTGAATGTGTATGCCGATGAAGGCATTACCGGCACCAGCACCAAGCACCGCGAAGGCTTCAAGCAGATGGTTGCCGATGCACTGGCAGGCAAGATCGATCTCATCGTAACGAAATCGGTCAGCCGCTTTGCCCGCAACACGGTGGACTCCCTGACCACGATCCGTCAGCTGAAGGAGCATGGCACGGAGTGCTACTTCGAGAAAGAAAACATCTGGACCTTCGACAGCAAGGGCGAACTGCACATTACCATCATGTCTTCGCTGGCACAGGAGGAAAGCCGCTCCATCAGTGAAAACTGCACCTGGGGTCAGCGTAAGCGCATGGCAGACGGCAAGGTTTCGGTTCCCTTCAGCCGCTTCCTGGGCTACGATCGCGGGGAGAACGGTGAGTTGGTGGTGAATCCGGAGCAGGCAGAGATCGTCAAGCGCATCTACACCGAATTCCTGCAGGGGGCCACGCCCCACACCATTGCGGCAGGCCTGACGGCTGACGGCATCCGGTCTCCCGGCGGCAAGGACAGATGGAACCCCAAGACGGTACAGAGCATTCTCCAGAATGAGAAGTACAAGGGTGACGCGCTCCTGCAGAAGTGCTTTACCGAGGACTTCCTCACGAAAAAGCAGGTGAAGAATCAGGGGCAGGTGCCGCAGTATTATGTGACCGGCGACCATGAAGCCATCATCCCGGAGGATGTATTCGATATGGTGCAGCGGGAGATTTCGATGCGGAAGCCCGGCCCCAACCGGCACAGCGGCGTCCGGGTTTTCTCCAGCACCATTTACTGCGGGGAATGCGGCGGCATGTACGGTTCCAAGGTGTGGCATTCCAATGACAAGTATCGCCGGGTAGTCTGGCGATGCAACAGGAAACACGATGGCGATCAGCCCTGCGGCACACCCCATTTCGATGAGGAAACGCTGAAGCAGCTGTTCCTCTCCGCGCTGAACAAACTGGTCGGGAAGCGCAACGAGATCAGGGACAGCTTTGACGCCATTCGCAGCACGGTGTTCGACACGGATGCGCTGGAAGCAGAGCTGGCGCAGGTCGAAGCAGAGATGAGTATCGCCGCAGAACAGGTCGCCCGAAGCATCCGCGAGAACGCTATGGTCGCGCTTGACCAGTCTGCCTACCGGGCAAGGCACGATGCCCTCTGCGACCGCTACGAAAGCCTCAAGGCACGCTGCGAAGAGCTGAAGGAGACCATCTCCGACAAGCAGACCCGGCTGGCTGCCATTGATGATTTTCTGAGAACGCTCATGAAGCAGGAGACGCTGCCCACAACCTTCGACCCGATGAACTACCACATTCTTGTCGAACGGATGACGGTCTACAGCAAGGCCAGGGTGATGGTTCGGTTCAAGAACGGTATGGAAATTCAGGCCTGACACTTCAGCTCCCGTGCAAAAGCGGGAGCTTTTCTTTGTTCCCAAAAAACAAAAAAGGCGCAGCGTGCATCTGCAACCAATTTCCGAAACTGCTACCAATTCTGCTACAAATTTCCTATGTGCATATTGCTTGTATTCAACACGCCACCTTGATTTCCAGCACAATACCGCGTTTGGGCTCGATGATGTTCACAATCATGCGCACCAGCGATTTGGGCGTGAAGAAAACGCCGTCATCCGAGGCCACCGCCGGGGCAAACTTGTTGAGAAAGTACTCATAAATGCGCCCGATGATGTCGTCCTGAATGTCGTTCAGGGCGCTGTTGTTGAAGATGCGCAGCAATTCCCACAAGAGTTCGTTCTTGAAAGACGTGTAGGTCTTGGGCAGCACGCCGCTCAGCTGAGGGCTTTCTGCTTCTATCAGCTCCATCGCGTGGTTGACCTTTTCGCCGATGTTGACTTTACCCGCTTCCAAGTTCAGCAGATATTCATAGCGTGCTTCTTCCGGCAGAAAGATAGCGCTTTTCTGCTGGAAGTCGATGGATTCCACCGGTAGTACACGCCCGTTGCGAACCGGGCGGTCTTTCATAATCTCGGCTTCCACATAGCGGAAGCGGCTATACGCATAGCGCAGGAAAATCAAGCCCAGCACGGGCATACAGTATTCCTGACTGGTCAGCTTGCTCTCTGCTCGGAGCAGGTCGGCGGATTCCCACAGCTCGCTTTCTAACTTGCGAAGGTTAATCATGGTGCATGTCCTCCAGTATATCACACACAGTGCGACCACACATGATGCGGCACTAACTCTATTATACCTCTTGAAGTGCATGCAGGTCAATTGCTAAATCAGCTTCGCCTTGCTTTTTGCATGAAATTTGCAAGGTGCCTAACTGCGTTGTTCCTTGCCTATATCAAGGAGCGTGTAGAGAAAATGGCTGGCTGTGCCATGAATGAGGCAGTCATGGCAATTCCTGTTGACTTCTCATCCGAGCAGCGCGCTGATTTGCGTGAGGCGGCACATAGGGCAGGAATATGTATCAAGTCGTTTGTGAGCGAGCCAACGGCAGCGTATGTTAAATGTCGGGATGAATTGGCTGGGGCAAGCAATGTCGCTGTTTTCGACTGGGGCGGCGGCACACTGGACATCAGCTTGATTTCTATCGAAAACAGAGAAGTATCAGAACTTGCAGTTGCAGGGATGCGTCTTGGCGGCAATGATATTGACCAGATGCTCGCACGCCATATCCATGCGAAAATTATGCGGCAGGTATCGACGGCATGTCCTTTTGATGACTTATCCCCGAAAGAACGCGACGGCCTTCTTGACCGTGCAGAGGCAGCAAAAAAACGCTTGTCCTCCGATGAATCTGCGCCTGTGATGCTGATAAAATACGCGGGAAGACCCACTGTACGAGAAAATGTGACATTGGATGAATTTTCAAAGCTGATTGATGCAAAAGTCAACGAAGCAATTCAGCTGCTTTTTTCGGCAGCGGATAAAGCAGGGGTCGCGCTGGGGCAGATGGATGCCATCTTAATGGTGGGCGGAAGTTGTGAAATGCAGGCGATTTACCAACGTATCGAAGAGATAGGGGAAGAGTATCACCTTGCCGTTTGCCGCCCGGAGCGTGTACAATGGTCTGTGGCTGGCGGAGCAGCAATTTTGTGCGAGAAAGAGCCGGTCTATAAGCTTTGCAGCGCTTTTGGCGTTTTGCTTTCTGATGATTCCTTTTATCCGGTGTTTTTACCCGGACAGGAAGCACCCTGCAAATCGCATGAGTTAGGCGAACTGCGAACTTCGCAGCTAATAACTTCTTATGGTGTGGGGACAATAGTCGATTTCAAAGAAGAAACCGCTATTATTGGTGGAGCTGATGACTGGAAACCGGCGGATGGAGATGACCCACGAATCTTATACTGTCACAGCTTGGAAAAGGTGCTACAGCGTGCTTACTTCGTAAAGCCTAAGTATGATAAGAAAAATCGAGCAATCTATGAGAAATCGTATAGTCGTGACATTCGTGCATATCGTTTCCCTGAAATTTTGTATTGTCCAGCATGTACATATCTGTGGAAGGACAAGCAGCTTGCTGGCTTGCAGAAAGGAGAACTGCGCTGTCCAGAATGCAACCATAGATTGGTTCCTTCACGTTTTATTGTTGCATGCCGTCATGGTCATATCGACGACTTTCCGTATTCACGATGGGTTCACCGAGGTGCCGCGTGTGAAAAAAATCAGGGAGGGGAACCTGAACGATTAAAGCTGTTCAATATTAATGGGCGAACAAACTTGGGCAGTCTGATGGTATCCTGTGAACTGTGTGGAAAAACACGCAGTATGCAAGAAGCGTTCGTTCCAGGGGCATTAGCAGCCGTGTATAAATGCGCTGGCCGCCAACCGTGGTTGGAACACGACGCCGATTCGCCATGCACAGAGAATGCTGTTGCTCGAATGAGAACATCCGCTGGTGTCTATATGCCCGTAAATATTAGCGCGCTGAACATTCCACCGTGGAGTACACAGGTCAACAAAATTCTATTTCGACATCTCGATGCGATGGAAGGAAAGAGTGATGAAGCGCTGCAATCCTATATAGAACGAAAAATCCGCCCGTATCTTCCGAAAATCTCAAACAAACAGATTCTGGATGCTTACCGCGTGCTGTGCACAGAACAGAACAAGCCGCATCCTGCGTCGCTCAGAGAACTATATGAGGAAGAATACCGCGCACTTTGTGAAGAAACGGAAGATGAAAATGCGGAGTTCAGTTCCAGACGAATTTCTCCTCCGAAAAAGTATCATATGCTGCTGGATAGTGTCACGGCAATTGATTGCCTGACAGAAATTGTGACAATGGTTGGATTTACACGTTTGCAAGGCTGGGATGGAGACATGAATAGCCCTTGCTTAGCACCAATTTTTTCACGAAAGCAGCAACAATGGCTTCCGGCAATTGATATGCATGGCGAAGGAATTTTTATTCGGTTAAATGAAGAGAGAGTTTCAGATTGGGAAAAGCAAAACCAGCATATCTACCAGTTAATGATGGAGCGGATTCAAGAAAACAAAATCCACTGTGAAAATGCTTCGCCAAGGTATGTGCTGCTTCATACTTTTTCGCACTTATTGATTCGTTCGCTTGCAAAAATGTGCGGTTATCAATCGGCATCACTGAAAGAAAGAATTTATTCAACATATCCCAGCGGCGAGAATATGGCAGGGATTTTAATTTACACAGCTTCTTCTGATGTGGAGGGCAGCCTTGGCGGTCTTGTTGCGCAGGCTAAATCGGAGCATTTGGAGAAGATAATTGATGACTTGCTTGATGAGGCGGAATGGTGCTCTGGCGACCCGCTTTGCATGACATCAACGGGTATCAATGGACAGGGGTTATATGGGCTTAACTATGCCGCATGCCATCAATGCACATTATTGCCTGAGACTTCTTGTGCTATGCGCAATCTTCTGCTTGACAGGGCTGCGCTGATTGGGAGGACAGAAGATGGCACGGTTGGGTTCTTTATATTATAAGGCGGGCTTTTGCATTTCAAGCGACGAGAGCATTCTCCATAAAATTCGACATTTCACCTTGCCGAATGTCTGTAAGTGTGGTAAAATACACACGACGTAACGAATTATGCCATTTTAGGCGATGCTATCAGCAAGGGGGGCACACCATGATTATTAAGTGCAAGATGTGCGGCGGGGACATTGACTTCATTCCGGGGGCGACGTACGGGACGTGCGAGTACTGCGGCAGCACGTCGACGATTCCGCAGGCGGAGGACGAGAACAAGCTGAACCGCTACAACCGCGCGAATCACTTCCGGCGGCAGTGCGAGTTCGACAAGGCGGTTGCGGCGTACGAGAAAATTCTGGAGCAGGACGACACGGATGCCGAGGCGCACTGGGGCGCGGTCATCAGCCGATTCGGCATTGAGTACGTTGAAGATCCGGCAACGCATCAGCGAATCCCAACGTGCCATCGCGTGCAGGTGGCGTCGATTCTGACGGACGAGGATTATCTCGCGGCGGTGGAGAACGCGCCGGATGAGGAGAGCCGCCGCATCTATCAGGAGGAAGCGGCGCGGATTGCAGAAATCCAGAAGGGAATTCTGACAATTTCTGCCAACGAGAAGCCGTATGACGTGTTCATCTGCTACAAGGAGACGGACGAGAACGGTCAGCGGACGCGCGACAGCCAATGGGCGCAGGATGTCTATTATGGGCTGACCGAGCAGGGCTTGAAGGTGTTCTTCAGCCGCATCACGCTGGAGGACAAGCTTGGGCAGCAGTACGAGCCGTACATCTTCGCGGCGCTAAACAGCGCGAAGGTGATGGTCGTTATCGGCAGCCGTCCGGAGTACTTTAACGCCGTGTGGGTGAAAAACGAGTGGAGCCGCTATCTGTCGCTGATGAAGCGCGACCACAAGCGGCTGCTGATTCCGTGCTATCGGGATATGGATCCGTACGACCTGCCGGAAGAACTGTCGATGCTGCAAAGTCAGGACATGAGCAAAATCGGCTTCGTGCAGGACTTGCTGCGCGGGATTCAGAAGGTGATGCAGCAGCCGACGAGCGCGCCGCAGGTGGTGCGCGTGGAGACTGCGACGGTGGAAACCAATGCGCCGGGTGTGACGAGCCTGCTCAAGCGTGCCGCGCTGTTCCTGGAGGACGGCGACCCCGCGAGTGCGCGCGAATACTACGACCGCGTGCTGGACATTGACCCGGAGTGCGCCGAGGCCTACATGGGCAAGGTGTGCGCCGAAACGGGCTGCCGCAAGGAAAGCGACCTTGGCGCGCTGAATTACTGCGTGGACATGCGCGGCGACTGGCAGAAAGCGGTTCGCTTTGCGTCGGCGGGGCAGAAGCAGAAATACGAGGGCTATATGGCGAGCGTCCGGGCGCGGGTGGAGGAGCACTGCCACGAACTGGCGATTGACTGCGCCTGTGCGGTAGCAGTCGGGCGCGGCAACCGTGCGAAGATGGACGACGCGCTGAAGTCCTACCGGGCGAATTGCCTGACAAAGGGCAGCGAATCCACCGATTACAGCGCGGAGAAGAACGCGTCGTGGCACTTGGCGGGTTATCAGAGCATCCGGAACACGCTGGCGCAGATGATAGCGGACAACGCCCCGCGCGACGTGACCGAAGGCATGCTGAAAGTCGCGGCGGCGATGTTTGGGCAAATCAAGGGAGAAGAAGCGCGCGCCCAGCAGTGCCTTGTGCTGGCGGAACAGGCGCGGCAGAAGGTGATTTACGAAAAGGCAAGCGCGAGGAGAGCGGCAATCGGAATGCCCAACTTGACGGATACGGCGGATTTGGAAGCGCTCGCCAAACAGTTTGGGCAGATTCGGGGCTACAAGGATGCAAAGCAGCGGGCAGAGCAGTGCTTGCAGGACGCGGAGAACGCCCGCGAAATTGTCTACAATGATGCTGTGGAGGCGATGCAGGAAGCCGGACGAAGCAGCTACAAGTGGAGAGAAGCCATTCAGAAGCTGGCACGCGAGGGGCTGAACGGCTACCGCGACGTGGAGGAGCTGCGGAAGCAAGCCGAGCAGCGGTATGAGGAATGCAGGAACGCGGAAGAGAAGGAAAGAAAAGCAAAAGAGCGGAAAAATAAAAGATTGACGGTCGCTTTTGTGCTGGTGGTGCTGATTGCGTGTGTAGTGGGCTGGTTTGTGGTGACGCGGGTTATCCCGAATAATAAGTACCAGCGGGCGGTGACACTGCGCGAAAATGGGCAGTATGATGATGCAATTGCAGCGTTTGCAGAGTTGGGGGATTATAGCGACGCTGCGGCGCAAATTACGGAAACGAAATACCAGCAAGCAGTGTCCTTACGCGAAGAGGGGGAATATGAATCTGCGATTGCTGCGTTTGCATCATTGAATGACTACCGTGATGCGAAAACGCAAATTGGGGAGATGAAGCAGGAAAAGTATCAACAGGCAGTGACGCTGCGCGAGAATGGGCAGTATGACGAAGCAATTGCTGTATTTACGGAACTGTGGGGCTACAATAATTCAACGGCGCAGATTACGGAAACGAAGTACCAGCAAGCGAACAATCTAAACGCTGCGGCACGATATGATGAAGCGTATGCCATTTATGTGACGCTTACAGGTTACAAAGATGTTGATAAACTGCTGATAGAAGATGATAATATCGTGGCGGCGAAAAAAGTATTAGAAGCACGTGAAGCCCAATTTACAGTAGGCAACTACGTTACTTTCGGTGAATACCCACAAACCACTGCCGGAGAAGATATGACACCGATTGAGTGGCTTGTGCTGGCGCGGGATGGCAACAAGGCTCTGCTGATTAGCCGCTATGGGCTGGATGCACAGCCGTATAACAAAGACAAGGCCAACGTTACATGGGAGAATTGCACTCTGCGGACATGGCTGAACAGCACGTTCTACAACAAGGCGTTCAGCAGTGCCGAACAGGCGGCAATTCTGACAACAAACGTGGATAATAGCAAGAACCAGTGTTACAGCGGATATCGTACGAACGGCGGCAATAACACGCAGGACAAGGTGTTCCTGTTGAGTTATGCGGAAGCCAACAAGTATTTTGGTGTAACGTATGACAACAGCAGCAACACGAAGTCGCGCGTAGCACCGACGGCGTATACAATTGCACAGGGAGCATGGATGAGTTCTTCCAGTAAGACTGCTGACAGCATTTATGCCGGGTGGTGGTGGCTGCGGTCACCCGGCTGCAATCAGGACTATGCCGCGCTCGTGTACGCCGGCGGTTCTCTCTACTACTACAGCGTCGACGATGACTCCGGTTCTGTCCGCCCCGCTTTGTGGGTGAACATTGAAGCGGATGTGCTTTCTTACTAAACAAAGCAAACAAGAAGTTTTAATGGAGGTAATCACAATGACAATTGAAGAATTAGCGAATCAAGCTGGTGTCAAGGTGAAGCAAGTCAAGAAAAGGTATAAAGAAATTCCGGGAGTTACCAAAAATGAGGATGGCAGCTTTACGATTCTTGATGGGACACGTTATCCTGCACGAAAACGCATCAAAATTGAAACAATGCATCAAAAACTTCACGCGATGCTCTCGGCAATTGATAACTATAAGTATATCGATGCACAAATGTTGCGTATTTCCGATAACTCATTGCAACTGCTTATTAACTTCGCTTTGGAGAAGCAATGGATTCAAGAGAATGGCAGTGAGAATCCATATGGTACAAATAAATACGATATAACATTTGAAGGCGACAGAACCCTTAGCAAACGGTTCAGCAAACGAGAAATAGAAGAAATTTCCGCTGCAATTGGTACAGGTGTGGGGGCATTTACGGCACAGATATGTGAGAAAGCCGGGGTACTATAAACAACGAATATCTACGATGTTGATTGAAAATGAACTTGTAGAAATTAGCAACTGCACAGTTCTAACTTTGCGGCGGCTTCCCCCCGGAAGCCGCCTTGTTTTTGTCGCATCAGGGCACAAAATGCCCTGTAACCGCTTGAAATCAGCGCATATATGCAGTACAATCAAAGTGGAATGATTTCCTTTCACATGCGCAATTTCCAACATGAGGAATGAGATAGAGGAGGAACTGCCGTTATGAGTAAATTCGTTATCGCCTGCCCCGTCTGCCACCAGTATGTGCAGGCCAGCACGGGTCTGTTCGCAAGCCGCCGCGTCCGCTGCGCGTGCGGCAATATCATTGATGTCAAAACCGAAAGGTTAGCCAGCCGCAAGTGCCCGTCCTGCGGCAATCAGGTTGTTTTTGATCAGGCGGATGGCTCGGATGCCCGCTGCCCGGTGTGCCAATCGACGCTGATGGTGGGGGAGGCCGTGTCGTTCCGCTGCCATCGGTGCGGCTGCCAGCTGAACGCGGACAGCACGGTGGATGAGGTGGACTGCCCCGTCTGCGGTGCGGTGAACGACGTACAGGCGGAGGTGAAGAAGGCGCAGGTGCGCGCGGAGGGCATTCCGGCGGTCATCCGCTATGAGGGCGACAATCAGACGATTGTTTGGAAGCATCCGCTGACGGATTTCACCACGGGAACGCAGCTGATTGTGCACGAAAGTCAGGAAGCCG
>ERZ780046.956-NODE-956-length-10696-cov-9.335683_pt1 | contig 10696 bp, 9 predicted proteins | sample MGYA00511848_ERZ780046 | MGnify/ENA primary metagenome ERZ780046 (study PRJEB29588, sample SAMEA2147983) | human gut metagenome | biome: human gut; feature: human-associated habitat; material: faeces | place: Denmark | collected 2008/2010 ...
CCCTTGACCCTGCCAAAGGGTCTTCGACCCTCTGGACTCCCTTTCGCGCGATTGAACTGGTACTACTCTCAGGCAATGCCCGCGTGTTGGGCTTTGGAAAAGTGCCATTGTAAAAAGGGCTGCCGTGCAGATTGTGCATGGCAGCCCTTTGCTATTGGGGTATCAACCGATGGAGTACAAGGCAACTACCTTTGCAACCATCGTGATATACTTAATCTGAATCGCATTCCGTGCGTCTTCGTCCATCGCAAGATAGTCCGCAACGCTGATTTTCTGCGCCGTTTCGCCCTCGGCAGGAATCGTCGTCAGCATACTGCGCTGCTGATCCAGTTCGCACTGCACGCGCGCGCCCGCATTGCGTGCGCCAATGCCGATTTTCTTCTCCGTAAAGGGATTGTATTCATAGTAGGAGATGACAATGGGGCTGCCCGCAATCAGGTTGCGGTACGTCGCCGTTTCCGCCATCACCGCGCAGGACGTGTAAACATCTGTGCCGTTCTCATCCACCGTGTACTTCAAGCCGAAAATAGCAACCGTCGGCTCGTTGTTCTCGTCAATGGTCACAACCGTATTCGTGCCCAAGCCATTGCTTTGCAGCTTGATGGCGTACTTGCCGCCGTCATTCGGGAACGGTACGCTGACATACTGCGCATTTTCGAGCTTCGCGGCTTCCTCCAGCGTCGAAACGCCATTTTCATCCGCAATCCAATAGTAGACCTTGACCTTCACTGCCGAGCGCGCCGCCAGATCCAGCGGGGTACGGATGCACGGGCCGTCCGTTTCATCCACATACTTCGCCTTGCCGGACGCGTGCGTAATAACGTCCACAGCCGCATCTGTCGTCTGGAAATCGTAAATTGACGCATTCGGGTCTTCGTAGGTGAAGTCGATGCCCGCCGCCTTGCACTGGTCGGCAAACGTTTCTTCCGTCACCGCTTCTGCCACGGGAGATGCCACGGTGTCCACTTCACCCTTTTCCGCGCGAGATAGCGCCGCATTCACTGCCGCAATCACTGCTTCGCTGGATACGGTCGCCTGACTGACCGTATCAACGTCGGTATTGCCCGCCACAAGGATAGCCTCAATCATCTTGTCGATGGCAACATCACCCAAGCCTGCCGTTTCGCTCTGTGACACGACTTTGATATCCGCAATCGCATCCGCCGTCATTTCAACACGCAGGGTAATTGCGCCGTTGTTGCCGTCCGCAGAAACCGTGTAAGTTCCGGGCGTATACGTGCCGTCTGCCATTGCTGCCCCACCCGCGCAGAACAGGGACAGCGCCATCAGCGTTGAAAGTGCTCTTCTTTTCATAACCAATCCTTCTTCCCGCATACAGTTTGCATGCTTATGATAATATTATTATATCATTCGTTAATCGTTTGTCAAGAATGCTACGAAAATATATTTTTTCAGCAAAACGACCGAACCCGCTTCACCGCGCCGTTCGGTCGTTTTTGATGCCCATTTTCCGCAGCAGGAACGCTGCAATCTTCCGTCCCCAGTGCTGCCGTTCCAGATGCGCCACCGGCAGTTCTTTCACGCGGTAATCCTGCTGTGCCAGCCACACGTCCAGCAGCCGCTCCGCCAGAAAACCATGCACCCGCTTGTCCCGCGCGCTGTAGCCCGTCGTGTCAATTTCCGCCGCGTCCAGCAGGGGGAACAGCCACGATGCATAGCTTTGCAGCGCGTCCCGGCGCATCAGCATCAGGTTGAACCGATGCCCGGATCGGCGCGCCATCACGCGGTCAAACACGCGCTCCTGCCCCGGATGCAGCCGCGCAAGCGCCGCCCGCGCCTTCCACAAATCCTCCTCGTGGTGCGCATGGGCATACTGCGTGAAGTTCGTTTCCAGCCAGTAGTGCCGCTTTTTCGGCAAAAAAATATCCGCCGTATCAAGCAGGGGCAGCAGCTGCGCGCGCGTCAGAATGCGCTTTTGCGGGCAGCCTGTCCTGCGGAGGGAGAAGTACCGCCGATAATGGCACAAGCCGTACCAGTCCGCATCCACATTGTGCGCCATCCAGTACAGCACCGTCAGTTCGCAGTAGCTGCCGTTCTTCGCGCTGATATTTTCGCCCGTGTCGTCGCGCATCAGCCCCAGCGGCGGATGAATCGCCGCGCCCGCCTGAATTGGCGTATACAGCGCATCTGTCGGCAGCGCGTACTTTTCGTGCAGCGCCACGGCAAAAAAGATGCGCGGCTGTTGCATGCTTCTCCCCCCTTCCTACGCTGCATTGTACCATGCTCCCTGCCTTCCGTCAACAGCGAATGCGGACGGAAGTTGTAAATTTTCCATTCTTCTGCCGGTTTTCGTTGACAATCGCCTTCTTTTTATGCTATTCTTCAGGTTGGAGTATCATAGAAAGGAATGGCATTGATTATGAAGAAATGGCTGATAGCGCTGCTGACGCTGCTCGCGCTGAGCCTGAGCGTTGCCTTCGCCGCGGAAGCGAATGATATCACAGAGGACTGCAAGTTCAAGGTGTGCAGTTCCGGGCGGAAATACACGCTGATGACGGACAAGAAGTATACCTCTTACTGGGAGAGCAACAAAATCAAAACCCCATGGATCGCAATTACCGCGCCGGAGGGCAAGCCAATTGCCGGGCTTTATGTCTGCTTCGGCAACATGCCTGAATCGTGGGAAATCCAGACCAGCGACGACGGCAAGGACTGGTTCACCGCCGTGCCGGGCGACACGCGCTTCCTCCACGCGTATGTTGCGCTGCCGCAGCCCGCGCAGCATGTCCGCTTGGCGGTGACAAGCGAGAAGAAAACCGCCCTGCGCATCAACGACCTGTTTGTGCTTTCTGAGGGCGATTTGCCTGACTGGGTGCAGGTATGGCAGCCGACGGAGGAGAAGGCGGATATCCTCTTCCTCTCCACGCACCCGGATGATGAGCTGATTTTCTTCGGCGGCGCAATTCCCACCTACGCTGTCGAGCAGCAGCGCAAGGTGGTTGTGGCGTACTTCACCCGCTCCAACACCACCCGCTCCTCCGAGCTGCTCAATGGTCTGTGGCACATGGGCGTGCGGACGTATCCGGTCATTGGCAATTTCAAGGACAGCTATGCCAAAAATCTCAAGGCAGCCTATAAAACTGCGGGCGGCAAAGGCAAAGTCAACGAATGGATTGTGGGGCTGTATCGGCAGTACAAACCGGAAGTCGTTGTAACGCAGGACACCAATGGCGAGTATGGTCACAAGCAGCACATGATGATTGCTGACGCCGCCCAGAACTGCATTGCATTGGCAGCAAACGAAGATGAGTTCACCGCGTCCACCATTGCATACGGCACTTGGCAGGTCAAGAAGCTGTACCTGCACCTGTACCCCGAAAATCAGATTACGTTTGACTGGACGGTTCCGCTCAAGAGCATGAATGGCGCGACCGGCATCGAGCTGGCGGAAGAAGCCTATACCCTGCACAAGACGCAGGCCTCCTCCGGCATGAGCGTCACCGAAACGGGCACGAAGTACGACAACCGCGTGTTCGGTCTGGCGTTCACGACCGTAGGCGAGGATGTCCGCAAAGACGACTTCCTCGAAAACATCTACGACGCGCCCGGTTCTTACGATGCGGCGGCAAACAACGTGGAAGCCACGCCCGCGCCCACCGAAGTGCCCGCATACATGGCGCACATGCCCGCCCTCAACGCCAAGGGTTTCCTCGATGAAGGCGAATACATCTACTCTTCCGAGGACGAAGGACTGTGGATTTACGTCAGCCAGACCAGCAAAGTCATCATCCAGCGCAAATACGACGCAACCCAGCCGCTGACGTGGTTTGAGGCGGATCTGTACGGCGATTTGGACGCGGGCGAAATGCTCCGCACGGTGCAAAACGACCCGGAGAAGATGGGCAAAGTGCGTGTGGACGCGACAGAAACCGCAAAGAAGCACAACGTCGTTTTTGCGATGAACACGGACTACTACACTTACCGCGTCGCCGTGAACAACAACCGCCACACGGGCATTGTCATCCGCGACGGGCGCATTCTCTACGACGACCCGTACACCGAAAAGCAGGTAACGAACTCCATGTTCCCGAATCTGGACATGCTGGCGTTCATGCCTGACGGCAGCCTTAAAGTCTACCACAGCTGGGAAAAGACGGCGCAGGAGTTCATCGACGAGGGGGTACAGACGGTGTACTCCTTCGGCCCGTATCTGCTGCTGGACGGCAAAGTGTCTGAGCGCGCCTACGCCAACAACGAGAACAAGAATCCGCGCTGCGCCATCGGCATGGTCGAACCCGGTCACTACGTCGCCATCATGTGCGAAGGGCGCCTGAAGCGCTCCGCAGGCGTTACCATCAGCTATTTGGCGAAGATGATGCGCGCCAAGGGCTGTCAGGTCGCCTTCAACATGGACGGCGGGCAGACGGCAGTGATGGTCTTCATGGGCAAGCAGCTCAACCAGATTGGCGCTTACGACGGCGGCAAGACCAACTCCCGCCCGACAAGCGAAGTGCTGGGCTTCGGCACATCCGAGCAGGTCGGGACGTACGAAGTGCAATAAACCTACTATTTCAGGGCAGAAGAACGCGCTTCTGCCCTGTTTTTTCCCGAAAAAATCGCGAAATTACGGCTCTCACCCTTGACGTGACAAGCACCAAAATGCTATAATAAAGCGTTTTCAAGCTACTATTTCGCGGGAAATGCCGGTTTGCGGCGCTTCCCTGACTTTTTCAGGAGGGATTTTCTGATGTCTGGGCATTCCAAGTGGCATAATATTCAGGCGAAGAAGGGCAAGGCGGATGCTGCCCGCGGCGCTGTTTTCACCAAGATTGGCCGTGAAATCGCGATTGCTGTGCGCGATGGCGGCGCAAACCCCGAATCCAACGGCAAGCTGCGCGACATCATTGCCAAGGCGAAAGCCAACAATATGCCGAATGACAATATTCAGCGCTCCATCAAGAAGGCGAGCGGTGAACTGTCCAACGTGACCTACGAGCAGATCACCTATGAAGGCTATGCGCCCGGCGGCGTTGCGGTCATCGTTGATACCATCACCGACAACCGCAACCGTACCGCTTCCGACGTGCGCCACTGCTTTGCCAAAAACGGCGGCAACCTCGGCACGACCGGCTCCGTCAGCTTCATGTTCGACGAGAAGGGCGTTCTGGTGGTGGAACGCACTCCCGGTTCGGACGAAGAAGAAATGATGATGATGGCGCTGGACGCTGGTGCGGAAGACATGAAGGTGGATGACGACGCCTACGAAATCTACACCGCGCCGAACGACTTCTCCACCGTCCGCGAAGCGCTGGAGAAGCAGGGTGTCACCTTCCTGACCGCTGAAGTGGACAAGATTCCGCAGAACACGGTTGCGCTACCTGACGAAGAAACGATCCAGAAGATTCAGAAGCTGCTGGAGATGCTGGAGGACAACGACGACGTGCAGAACGTGTATCACAATGCCGAACTGCCGGAAGAGGAGGACGACGAGGACTAATCCTTCGTCGATTTTCACCGCCCCCTGCCGAGGAGTTTTCCTTCTCGGCAGGGGGGTTTTTGATTTCTGAAGGCCTTTTGCAATGTCCTATTATTCCGCCCAAAACAAAAAAATGCCACAGATTTCTCTGCGGCGTTCGTGGCTCAAATAGGATTCGAACCTATGACACTTCGGGTATGAACCGAATGCTCTGGCCAGCTGAGCTATTGAGCCAAATGGTTGCGGGGGTAGGACTTGAACCTACGACCTCCGGGTTATGAGCCCGACGAGCTACCAAGCTGCTCTACCCCGCGTCATTCCGCCGCTTTTATCGGCGACATTGATTATTATACCCTATTCCAACGGTTTTGTCAAGAGGGTGCGGAAAGTTTTTTTGCAGCGGAAGCAGAGGATGAAAACGCGGCTGCTGACCTTCTTTGAACCGCTCCCCGTCAAGAGGACAATGAAAAAAACAAGTTTTTTCTGCCAAGAGCCATAATATTCCTCGCGTTTCAAAATGCCCCAGAATCCTTCCATTGGGCCGTTGTCAATGCAGTGGGCTACACGCGACATGCTCTGTGTCATACCCGCATCTTCCAGCATGTGGTGAAAAGCATGACTTGTGTCAGCCATTTTTCATTCGGCTTTTGCGCATGGAAATCCCGGTTCGGCTTATTTTCTGCCACATGCTGCGGACAAGATGCATTACGCGTGCAGCCGTGACTGCTGTACTTAATTGTTGACTTGATTCCCTTCACACGGCAGATTCGCAGCACACGCTTGTCGCTCACATCAATGCCGAAGTCATGTTCCAAATCATCCCGGATGCGACGGTAGCCTTTGTCAGACCGTTTCCCGTGAATCTGCTCCATCTTTTCCGCAATCATTTGGTTCTCTTCTTCTCTCTTGCTGAGCTTTCCCGAAAGCCATGCATAATACGCTGAACGCGAGACATGGAAGTAAGCGCAGCCGAATGATACAGGCGTTCCGTATTTCTCGTTGCACTCCTTAATGCTGGTATATTGCCTAACCTGTCTTACTTGCCCAAGGCATCCCTTCTCTCTACTTCCTTCAGTTTTTTGGCAGATGGTTCTCCATTTCTGCTATGTACAGCTGGTGCTCCAACTGCGCAATTCGGATTTGCATCTGCTCCAGTTCGCTCCGCGGTTCTTGCTCATGCTTGCGCTTGCCGCGGCGATCCTCCAGCCCGGATTCGCCTGTCTCCCTGTATTTCAGCTTCCATGTGCGAGCCTGCTGGTAGTTTATTCCATACTTCTTCGCAACTTCTCCATAGTTGTTCCCTGATTCAAGGCATTCCTTGGCTACTTGGATTCGTTCCTCCTGCGTAACCTTGTGCGTGCTTTTCATGCGGCTTCCTCCTGACATTCTCTTGAAGTCTCCACTGCTATTATACACCTTTAGCCACGCTCGGAGCTGCCTTTTATCGCGAATTTTGAACATCTCGCAGATTTCCCGCAAGCTGTAATCCCCTATCAAGTAACTTTCCACTGCTTCCCGCTTGAGCTGAACTGAATACACACGGTTTTGCTCTGCCTTTTCAAGCCCTGCTTCTCCTTCGCTTTCTATCCTTGATATCCAGCTTCGTATGCTGGTTCTACCAACTCCTAATCTTCTACTTGCCTCGCTCTGCGTCAGCTTGCCGCTTTTTACCGTTTCCACGGCTTCCTTCTTGATTCTTGCTTCTATCCTCTTTCTTCCCATATAAATATGCCCCCTATTCTGCTTGCAGTTTTTCACTGTTCGCTTTATAGGGAGCATATCAGCAGTTGTGGGGGCAGCGGGCTTATTTCAATTCCCGCTCCTCCGCGAGGAGCGACGGCGCGTGCTGGAAACGGAAAGCGACTTCTACCATTTCAATTCACACCCCTCCGTGAGGGGCGACATCCACCATTTTGACGGAATCGTAATAGGCTTTTAATTTCAATTCACGCCCCTCCGCGAGGGGCGACAACGTCTTGCTGACAGCGAACGGATGGGCATCAAATTTCAATCCACGCCCCTCCGCGAGGGGCGACGGATTTTCATTTTCTTTTCCCTCCCTTAGACAGCATTTCAATTCACGCCCCTCCGCGAGGGGCGACGCGGCAAAAGCACGCAGGACGGTACGCCACTCCCATTTCAATTCACGCCCCTCCGCGAGGGGCGACGTCGCGCAGTGCAGCCATAGCACAGAGATTTGCATTTCAATTCACGCCCCTCCGCGAGGGGCGACGCTTCGTCTGGGGTGCATCATGTAATCCCTGCACTGATTTCAATTCACGCCCCTCCGCGAGGGGCGACTCCGAAAGAAGGAAAAGAAATGAGCGGGTTTGTAATTTCAATTCACGCCCCTCCGCGAGGGGCGACCGGGCAGATTTACGCAGCAATCAGCGCGGCGATGGCGATTTCAATTCACGCCCCTCCGCGAGGGGCGACCGTATCGAGCGTACCGCATTACTTCTTCCCGGTCGATTTCAATTCACGCCCCTCCGCGAGGGGCGACCACCGTCGCCACAAGTATATGCAGGGGGCGCAGAAATTTCAATTCACGCCCCTCCGCGAGGGGCGACTGGAAGAAAAGAGCAAGGGCGACGTTGTCGGACGCATTTCAATTCACGCCCCTCCGCGAGGGGCGACAAAGGCGAAGCCTGAACCGGCACAGCTCAATCCCGATTTCAATTCACGCCCCTCCGCGAGGGGCGACGGACTCGATTGCCTTGCCAACGCGATTGAAAATATTTCAATTCACGCCCCTCCGCGAGGGGCGACGCTATGCAGTTTTTCGCAAAACTCATCGGGGAAATTTCAATTCACGCCCCTCCGCGAGGGGCGACGAGCTGGGTTTCCGCCTGCGCAATCGGGTTGCCCAATTTCAATTCACGCCCCTCCGCGAGGGGCGACCTGCCCACTCGTTCCAGCGGGTGATTTTGCTCTCATTTCAATTCACGCCCCTCCGCGAGGGGCGACAACAAGTTTAAGGGGGAATGAGCGTAATGCGAGCAAATTTCAATTCACGCCCCTCCGCGAGGGGCGACGCCGTGAGAGCGTGGAATAACAACGCAGGGAGGAATATTTCAATTCACGCCCCTCCGCGAGGGGCGACATTCCACGCTCTCACGGCTGCGGCTCTTGTTTTCCCGATTTCAATTCACGCCCCTCCGCGAGGGGCGACATCGCATCCGTGCGCTGATTGATATTCCGGAGCACATTTCAATTCACGCCCCTCCGCGAGGGGCGACCATGGTCGAGAAGCAAGATTGGCTGAACGCGCTATTTCAATTCACGCCCCTCCGCGAGGGGCGACAAAAGTACAAGGAAAAAATCGGGATGCAGAAGATATTTCAATTCACGCCCCTCCGCGAGGGGCGACGTCGCAGTGGGTGGAGAACGACCCCGTTGTGCTGTGATTTCAATTCACGCCCCTCCGCGAGGGGCGACTTGAATCGCCAATGCGGACGTATGACGCGACTAATTTCAATTCACGCCCCTCCGCGAGGGGCGACTATCGTCATCGCAGAAGGTACGCATGAAGATGCTATTTCAATTCACGCCCCTCCGCGAGGGGCGACTGCCGGAAGCGCTTGTAATGTATCGCGGCATCATTTCAATTCACGCCCCTCCGCGAGGGGCGACCGGATGCATAGAATACCGTTGTAGCTACATTTGATTTCAATTCACGCCCCTCCGCGAGGGGCGACCGGAATGTACAGCCGTCGCAGCTTACCGCCTTTCATTTCAATTCACGCCCCTCCGCGAGGGGCGACGCCGAGCTTGCCCGTATCCACGCACAGGTCGTATTTCAATTCACGCCCCTCCGCGAGGGGCGACCAAGGTTACGTCGTCGCTCAACTGGCAGACGTCTGATTTCAATTCACGCCCCTCCGCGAGGGGCGACGCGATCGTGACGCATTTGGTTATAGCCCGATTCTATTTCAATTCACGCCCCTCCGCGAGGGGCGACGGGCATTTGTATCTGGGCTTGCAATTCTTTGCACGATATTTCAATTCACGCCCCTCCGCGAGGGGCGACAATCATAGAGCAAAAATACCCGTTCATTCTCATATTTCAATTCACGCCCCTCCGCGAGGGGCGACCGGAAGGGTGAGCATGGTATAGTCGTATACCCCATTTCAATTCACGCCCCTCCGCGAGGGGCGACATGCATCGACGCGAACGGTTTTCGTCATCAACTCCATTTCAATTCACGCCCCTCCGCGAGGGGCGACATCATTTCCTCTAACTCAAGCCTTGCGTATGCAGTATTTCAATTCACGCCCCTCCGCGAGGGGCGACAGCCCCGCAAACGTCAGAATCGAAATCAGACTATTATTTCAATTCACGCCCCTCCGCGAGGGGCGACGGCAGAGAAGGACAATTTACCAAAACCGTTTACTATTTCAATTCACGCCCCTCCGCGAGGGGCGACGAAAACGCCCTCCTAATGGTTGCTATTCCGTCGGATTTCAATTCACGCCCCTCCGCGAGGGGCGACGGTAACGCCACCGAACGCAAAGGGCGAATATTATATTTCAATTCACGCCCCTCCGCGAGGGGCGACATGGTTTACTTCCCCTCCTTGCCGTTCTTATGCATTTCAATTCACGCCCCTCCGCGAGGGGCGACGAGGGCATTTGCCCTCCTTTATTCACCCCACGCCATTTCAATTCACGCCCCTCCGCGAGGGGCGACGGTGGGCGCGCTGGCAGAGCGGCTGCCGGGGCTGCTATTTCAATTCACGCCCCTCTGCGAGGGGCGACGCGCAGCCGGTGAGCGTCACCGGGCCGATGATAATTTCAATTCACGCCCCTCCGCGAGGGGCGACCAATCAATCTTGCCCCGTGGGGTTATTTTCAGGTCATTTCAATTCACGCCCCTCCGCGAGGGGCGACTCCACTACGCCCGGAATCTGGTGGGCATTGAAAAATTTCAATTCACGCCCCTCCGCGAGGGGCGACGAGAAGCAATTTCCACGGCGCGACCGCTGGATGCTATTTCAATTCACGCCCCTCCGCGAGGGGCGACCCAGCATCTGTTCCTGCACCAGCCCCTGTTCAGATTTCAATTCACGCCCCTCCGCGAGGGGCGACGCAACAAAAGATATGCCGCCACTATATATGATGATTTCAATTCACGCCCCTCCGCGAGGGGCGACACCCTTCTGGCTGGCAACTCGAAAATGGCTATCCATTTCAATTCACGCCCCTCCGCGAGGGGCGACTACACCGCCGGATTCGGGTCGGTGGGGCAGAAGGTTTTAA
>ERZ780046.969-NODE-969-length-10636-cov-3.064361_pt1 | contig 10636 bp, 6 predicted proteins | sample MGYA00511848_ERZ780046 | MGnify/ENA primary metagenome ERZ780046 (study PRJEB29588, sample SAMEA2147983) | human gut metagenome | biome: human gut; feature: human-associated habitat; material: faeces | place: Denmark | collected 2008/2010 ...
CTACTTTTCAAGCGATCATAGTCACGCTGAGCCAATTCCAGTTTTTCCATGATAATGGCACGGAACTCTTCGAGTTCTGCATCAGAGTATCTTGTTTTTTCAGCCATATTATTTAGTTTTAAAAGGTTAATGTTATTCCTTTACGACACTCACATAAAGCGAGAAATCATCGAAACTTAATTCTATGCCATCCTTCACTTCGTCTACCAAATTAAGGGAGTTGGCAAGAACTTGGTTACAAATATAAGTATTATATTCTTTTACTGCGCTATCGGTTTGCTCATTTTTAGATAAAGATACCTTTATTTTATCAGTTATTTCAAAGCCACTGCCCTTGCGAATATTCTGAATCTTACTCACAAGTTCACGAGCAATACCTTCACGGCGCAGTTCTTCGGTTACAACAGTATCCAAAGCTACTGTCAATACGCCTTCATTGGCAACTACCCATCCGGGGATATCTTCACTGAAAATTTCCACTTCAGACGTTTCTATTTCAGCCGGAGTACCATTTAGGTCGAGAACAATTTTCCCTTCGTTTTCAAGAACGCTGATTTGTTCCTGATTCATGGCAGTTACAGCAGCGGCCACCTGTTTCATCAATGAACCGAATTTCTTACCTAGAATCTTGAAGTTACACTTCACTTTCTTCACAAGCAAATTGGATGTACCTTCCACGAAGTCTATTTCTTTAACATTCACTTCGTTCATTATCAATGATTTTACAGACTCTAAACGTTCTTTCATCAGTGCATCCACCGGAATCATCAACTTCTGTAACGGTTGTTTAACGATAATATTTATTTTCTTGCGCAGCGCCAACCCCATAGAAGATACTTTCTGTGCTAACTCCATGCGGGTTTCCAATTCTTTGTCAATAACAGTCTCATCGCAAACCGGGAAATCTGCAAGGTGGACAGAAGCTACATGGTCGCGTCCGGTTGTTGCAATCAAGTCCATATACAATTTGTCTGCATAGAAAGGAGCAATCGGTGCCATTAGTTTAGCTACAGTTTCCAGACATACATATAATGTTTGATATGCCGCCAGCTTATCCTCTGTATAGCCTGTACCCCAAAAACGTTTTCTGCATAGACGTACATACCAGTTGGACAGATTATCATTTACGAAATCATTAATTAATCGTCCGGCTTTAGTCGGTTCATAGTCAGCATAGCACATATCCACATTCTTTATCAATGAGTTTAGTTCCGAAAGAATCCAACGGTCAATTTCCGGACGTTTGCTCATAGGAACATCGGCTTCCTGATAGGTAAATCCGTCAAGGTTAGCGTATGGAGCAAAGAATTTATATGTGTTGTGCAATGTTCCGAAAAACTTGCGGGTTACTTCCATTACACCGTCGGTATCAAATTTCAAGTTATCCCACGGAGAAGAATTAGTAATCATATACCAACGCAAAGGGTCAGAACCATATTGTTCGATGGCACCAAACGGATCAACAGCATTACCCAGGCGCTTGGACATTTTATTTCCATTCTTGTCAAGCACCAGTCCGTTAGAGATAACATTTTTATAGGCTACACTATCGAATACCATAGTTGCGATAGCATGCAATGTAAAGAACCAGCCACGAGTTTGGTCTACCCCTTCTGCAATGAAGTCAGCCGGATAATAAGAACGATTATCTACAATATCTTTATTCTCAAACGGATAATGTAACTGTGCGTATGGCATGGCGCCTGAATCAAACCATACGTCAATCAAATCCGCTTCACGTTTCATCGGTTTTCCGCTTTCAGAAACGAGGATAATATCATCTACGTAAGGACGGTGAAGATCTATTTTATCATAATTGTCTTCGGTATATTCACCCGGAATAAATCCTTTTTCTTTATAAGGATTAGCAGTCATGAAACCGGCAGCGATGGATTTTTCTATTTCGTTATAGAGTTCCTCTACCGAACCGATACATAATTCCTCACCTTCTTCGCTACGCCAAATAGGAAGCGGAGTACCCCAATAGCGCGAACGGCTTAAATTCCAGTCGTTCAGGTTTTCCAGCCATTTGCCGAAACGTCCGGTTCCGGTAGATTCCGGTTTCCAGTTAATGGTCTTATTGAGTTCTATCATACGTTCCTTGGCAGCAGTAGAACGGATGAACCAGCTATCCAGCGGATAATAAAGGACCGGTTTGTCTGTACGCCAGCAATGTGGATAATTGTGTACCTGCTTTTCTATCTTGAATGCTTTGTTGGAAGCCTTCATTTTCATACAGATGTAAATATCCAGTGTCTCGGCAGAGGCAGCAGTTTTCTCATCGTATTTACCATTTACAGTAAATTGAGGGTCGTATGCATTTTTCACCCAGCGCCCCTGATATTCTTGATATTGTTCTACATCCACACATTCTTTTACGAACTTTTCATCTAGTTCATCCAGCAGGAAGAATTTACCTGTCAAGTCTACCATCGGACGAGGTTCACCTTTTTTGTTAATCATAAACAATGAAGGTATGCCTGCTGCACGTGCCACAAAAGCATCGTCTGCACCGAATGTTGGAGCGATATGTACGATACCTGTACCGTCTTCCGTAGTCACATAGTCACCAAGGATAACACGGAATGCTTGATTGGCAGCTTCTTCCCAATTACCGTTTTCGTCTACGTTTACCGGTTTCACCCATGGAATAAGCTGTTCATATTCCATACCTACCAAATCCGTGCCTTTGTATTCACCTACCACCTTGAAAGGAATCAACTTGTCTCCCGGTTTGTAGTCTTCTAAAGGCAGTCCTTCTGCTTTTTGGTTAAAATGAGCATAAAGCAATGGTTTAGCCAGCACTACTGTCATTTTCTCACCTGTGTAGCCATTATATGTTTGTACAGCTACATAATCGATTTTGGGACCGACGCACAAAGCGGTGTTTGAGGGTAAAGTCCATGGTGTAGTAGTCCATGCCAAGAAGTAAGGAGTCCCCCACTCCGTCATTTCGGGTTTCGGGTTCTTCATCTTGAATTGCCCCACTACAGTAGTATCTTTTACATCCCGGTAACATCCAGGCTGATTTAATTCGTGAGAGCTCAGTCCTGTTCCGGCTGCCGGAGAATAAGGCTGAATGGTATATCCTTTATACAGTAAATTCTTGCTATATAGTTGCTTTAAGAGCCACCATAAAGTTTCAATATAGCGGTTGTCATAAGTGATGTATGGATTATCCAAATCTACCCAATAACCCATTTTATGAGTAAGGTCTGTCCATTCTTTTGTAAACTTCATCACATCCTTACGACAGGCTGCGTTATATTCGGCCACAGAAATCGTTTTTCCGATATCCTCCTTGGTAATTCCGAGTGCTTTTTCCACGCCCAGTTCTACCGGTAGTCCGTGAGTATCCCATCCGGCTTTACGTTTGACAAGAAAACCTTTCATGGTTTTGTAGCGGCAGAAAGTATCTTTTATAGTACGTGCCATTACGTGGTGAATACCCGGCATACCATTAGCCGAGGGAGGTCCTTCGTAAAACACGAAAGAAGGACATCCTTCACGTTCTGTCATACTCTTGGCGAAAACATCGTTTTCATCCCACTTTTTCAGCACATCTTTATTGACCTGTGACAGGTTGAGCTGCGAGTGTTCAGCAAATTTCTTACTCATAATCATATCGTTTTTCTTGTATTCTCTAAATTGTAAATCGGGCAAAGACATAGTCTCCCAAAAATTAAGTTGCAAATTTACAAGAAAATTAGTTAGATAGAAAGTTTTATAGCCTGTTTTTTTAAGAAAGTGATTTCATTCAGCTCTCTTAAAGTGCAAAAACGCAATCTTCATGTAGCATTTGTTTGGCTCGTTTAATTTATCGGTTCGATTTAGGAGGATTGAAAAATTGAAGGAAAAAAGGAAATCGACCAATAACTATAACAATTAGACTTGCATTCCCCGAAAGATTAAACCATCTTTGCACAGTTTTTGTTTTTTATATAAAAGATTTTTAAATACAGAAAAATAAACATGAAACGATTCAGCCGTTCTTCATTGACAACAATGGCAGTTTGTCTACTTTTTATACCTGCTCTTCTTAAGGCACAGCCTCGGCCTGCCCACCGTAAGAAAGTGGGTGTGGTGCTAAGTGGCGGTGGCGCTAAAGGCATGGCGCACATCGGTGTTCTGAAAGTTATAGAAAAAGCCAGTATTCCTATTGACTATGTGGTAGGTACCAGCATGGGATCTATCATCGGTGGTCTTTACTCTATCGGTTATTCTCCCGAGCAACTTGACAGCATGGTACGCCGTCAGGACTGGACTTTCCTTTTGAGCGACAAGATACCGAGAAGTGAACAAAATCTATCTGAACGCGATGCCTCACAAAAGTATGTGTTTTCTATTCCTTTCGGTAAAGGGGTAAAAGCCGAAGTTTTCGGTGGACTGATAAGAGGGCAAAATCTTGCCAACTTGTTCAGTGAGCTTACTATCGGTTATCACGACTCCATCAATTTTAATAAGTTGCCTATTCCTTTTGCCTGTGTTTCCGAGAATATAGTAAATGGCAATGAGGTTAATTTTCATGAAGGTGTATTGGCCACTGCTATGCGTGCCAGCATGGCCATCCCCGGAGTCTTTACTCCGGTCAGGCTAGACAGTATGGTACTGGTAGACGGTGGTGTAGTAAATAATTATCCTGTAAATGTGGCGCGTGCCATGGGAGCAGACTTAATTATCGGGGTGGATGTTCAAAGTGAACTTAAGCCTGCCGGAGAATTAAATAGTGCCGGTGCCATATTAGGGCAATTGGTGAATCTCATGGGGCAGGATTTATATAAGAAGAATCTGAAAGAAACGACTACTTATATTAAGGTAAACGTAGAGGGTTATTCTGCCGCCAGTTTTACTCCCTCCGCCATCGATACTCTGATAATGCGTGGCGAAGAAGCTGCCATGGCACAGGATAGTGCATTAATGGCTCTGAAAAGCCAGTTGGGGCTGGATAGTACTTATATGCCCCAACCGATTCCTTCTTATCCCTACTCGCCTGAGCGAAAGGTATATGTGAAAGAAATTACTTTTGACGGTCTTGATGAGAAAGACAAAAAATGGTTGTTGAAGCGTTGCGATCTTAAAGAAAATTCCGAGATAAGTATTCGCCGGATAGAGGAAGCTACTGCTATTCTGTCGGCCAATTTGGGCTATTCGGGGGCGACTTATAATTTGCCTGAAGCCCCGGGAGGTGGCTATAACCTGAATTACACGTTAAGTAAGAAGTATGAAAACAAACTAAATGTCGGCATTCGTTTCGACTCGGAAGAAATAGCCAGTTTATTAATAAACGTAACCAGTAATTTCAAAGGGAAATTGCCCAGTACGCTATCACTTACGGGACGTTTAGGAAAACGTTATACTGCCGGAATTAATTATGCTTGGGAACCGGCTCCGCTGAAACGTGTCGGGCTGTCCTACCTGTTCCAATACAATGACGTCAATTTTTATCATTATGGCGACCGCACACACAATTCTACTTTCCGTTATCATCAGGCAGAGTTTGCTTTCTCGGATGTGTGGTATAAAAATGTGCGTTTCGGTATTGGTCTCCGTTATGAGTATTATGATTATGATAAGTTTCTTTATCAGGAAGGAAGCACCACTCAGCAATACTCGACAGACAATGAGCATTTTTTTAGTTATTTTGCTCAAATGGAATACGAAACATTTGATAAGGCTTACTTCCCTTCACGAGGCATCTCGGCGCGTGCTTCCTATTCACTTTATACAGATAATTTTACACAATATAATGACCATGCTCCTTTCTCTGCTATCAAAGGTTATTGCGAAGGGGTAATGCGGCTGACCAATCGTTTCTCGATTCTTCCTTCCGTATACGGACGCTTTCTCATTGGAAAGGAAATCCCCTACTCCAAATTGAATGCCATGGGTGGAGATGTTCCGTCACGCTTCCTGCAACAGCAGTTGCCTTTTGTGGGAATAAATAATGTAGAACTTATGGATAATTCGTTATTGATAGGCACGATAAAGTTCCGGCAGCGAATGGGAAGTGTGCATTATGTCACTTTGACCGGCAATTATGCGCTGAGCAGTCATAAAGTGAGTGGGTTACTGAAAGAGAAAACTATGTTCGGCTGTGGAGTCGGCTATGGATTGGATAGTATATTTGGTCCGCTGGAAGCATCCATCAACTACGCAAACCATGCCGATAAAGTGAGCATGTATGTCAATTTAGGATTCAAGTTTTGATTCGTCATTGACAACGGCCATCATCCCTTCTATCTGGGCCAATGCCATCATGCGACCGTGAAACGAATATCCGGGATTGTATCCTTGTCGGTGTCACCGAGCATCATACGCCCGTGGTCTACACGCATGGGAACGCCCGGACGCTCTTTCTCAAAGATACGGATAAGTTCGATGATATGAGCACGGCCTCCCAAATGGGAGGCTTCAATGAAATTTCCGTTGGGAAAAGCGTTCGTACTGCGCAGGTGTACAAAATGAGTGCGGTGGGCAAACATTCGCGCCAAAGCAGGTACATTGTTGTGCAGTCCTGCACTGAGCGAACCGGCACAGAAAGTGAGCCCGTTATGCGGATTGTTTACAGCATGCAGTATCCAGGCAATATCCTCTTCGCAGGTTACAATGCGTGGCAAACCAAGAACAGGAAAAGGAGGATCGTCGGGATGAATACACATATTGATGCCATATTCATCACATACGGGCATAATAGCTTGAAGGAAATAACGTAAATTTTCGCGCAGGGCGTCACGGTCTATTCCTTTGTAGGGTGCCAACAGATGATGGAATGTGTCAACAGGGTTCTTGTCCCCATTCTTGATATTTCCATTTACAAAGCCTTGGGTTTTAATAATGATGGTATCTACAAGTTCTTCTTTTTCAGCATCGGTAATGACTTTATCTAATTCGTACATTTGTTTCAATTCATTTACCGTGTAGTCTTTTTCAGCTTCTGCGCGTTGTAGAATCAGGCAGTCGAAATATGCAAAACGTATTTTATCAAAATAGAGTGATGATGTTCCATCTTCCCAAAGATGCTCTAAATCTGTACGAATCCAGTCGATAACAGGCATGAAGTTATAACAGACTGTTTTTACTCCCGCCTTGCCTAAATTAATAAGACTTTTCTTGTAATTCTCTATCAGGTTATCACGCTCGGCACCGCCATATTTTATGGCTTCACTCACCGGCAAACTTTCTACTACCGACCAGCGCAGACCATAAGTCTCAATATATGTCTTTTGGTTTAGGATAGCCTCCAAAGGCCACACCTCACCATTGGGAATTTCGTGAAGAGCAGTCACAATACCTTCTACTCCGATTTGTCTCAACATGGGAAGAGTAATTTTATCATTCTTTCCAAACCATCTCCATGTCTTTTCCATCTTTATTGTCGTTTTGATTTTATCTTAGGTAATCAAGAATATACTTTATTGATGAATAATCATTGCAGAGCGTGCCGGTACAATGATTTCATTACCTGATACTTGCCCCATTCCCGACTGCTTGATTTTTCCATCTTTGCAAACGATTGTATAGCGACCGGCCGGAATAGATAATTTGGCAGGCTCTTTACGGCTGTTGAACGCCACGATAATATTTTTCCATGAGTCGCCGTTAGCATTATCTTTCAGGATAAAGGCCACCAGATTGCTGCCTTCTACAGGCAGGAATTCCATGTATTGGCGTACTTTATCGGCATCTCCCATTCGAAAAGCCGGGTGATTTTTTCGCAATGTTATCAGCTCTCTCACATAATCAAAAACATCGTGATGTATCGTCTTGTTCCTCCAATCAATTGTGTTGATACTATCAGGACTATTGTAAGAATTATGTATTCCTTTCTTGTCTCGCATCATTTCGTCTCCGGCAAAAATAAAAGGTACACCTTGTGAGGTGAAGACAAAAGTTTCGGCCAATTTGTGCAGAGAGGCACGTTCTTCGTCCGTTGCATCCGGCATCGTAGCTTTTAGTCTGTCTGCCAGACACATATCATCATGGCAGCTGACATAACTTATCATTTGGGTCGGTTGTAATGCCCACGGTTCTTTGCTGTAATTCACCGAATCATTTATTACTTGTGGATGTTTGACTGCTCCCACCAACCCAAACTTTATACTCATCTCATGCCCCGGTTGGCCAATCAAGAAAGCACCTTTCCGGTCATCATCCCAACCACCGCGCAAACCGTCGCGCATTTCATCGGAGAAAGCGGCAATACGTGGCATCTTGTATATATTGGCTTTCATGGCAAGTTCTTCTTGATCAAGCTGGGGAGCGCTGGCGGCCCATCCTTCACCATAAATAAAGATGGATGGATCTATCTTGTCTACGGCAGCACGGATTTCGTTCATTGTCTCAATATCGTGAATACCCATCAGGTCAAATCGGAAGCCGTCAATGTGATATTCGTTTATCCAGTAGAGTACAGACTCCACCATGTATTTACGCATCATGGCACGGTCACTGGCAGTCTCGTTTCCGCAGCCGGAGCCGTTGGCCGGTTTACCATCCTTTGTTTGGCGATAGAAGTAGCCGGGTACCGTACGCTCGAAGTTGCTTTCCTCAGTGTTAAAAGTATGATTATAAACCACGTCGAGTACCACACGGATACCTGCTTTGTGAAGGGCCTGCACCATCTGCTTGAATTCCTTGATTCTCACATCGGGCTTATAAGGATCGGTGGAATAAGAACCGTCAGGTACATTATAGTTCTGAGGATCATAGCCCCAGTTGTATTGTGCCTTGTCCGGTTTACTTTCGTCCACAGATGCATAATCGTATGAAGGAAGAATATGCACGTGCGTGACACCCAATTCTTTCAGGTGGTCAATGCCGGTTTTTTCACCCTGCGAAGTAGTAGTTCCTAATTCGGTTAATGCAAGGAATTTTCCTTTATTACGAATTCCCGAAACTGAATCCAAAGAAAAATCGCGATGATGCATTTCATATACTATGATGTCGGCATAGTCCTTTAAAAGCGGACGTACATCGTTCGCCCAGCCTTCAGGATCGGTGGAGCGCAAGTCAATGACAGCAGCACGCTTTCCGTTTACTCCCACTGCTTTAGCCATAATGCCCGGGGTATCTCCCAGCCACTTACCATTTACTTTTACATTAAAAGTATAGAACTTTCCTTTTAAGTCTTCTTTAATAGAAGTATTCCAAATACCATCTTCTCCCATTTCAAGCGACAGAGTTTGATAAGCAGAACCTTCGTTGCCCGAATCATATAACAATACACGCACTTCTTCAGCTGTAGGTGCCCAAAGTGTAAACTTGGTTTCAATTGGCGAGTACTCCATTTCCACTAACTTCCCTTCGGGGATAGGATATTCTTCAAAAGATGTATATTCTTTCTTTACAGACTGACAACTGATGGTGGTTGACATAATCGATGCCCAAATAACGTGTTTGACATTCATAAATTTATATTTTGTTACTTACCAATACTTTTTTTGTTTATCTCCTTATTTTATCAGGATTTTTATTGATAAAATCTTTCCATCCTGAATACTCTTTGGCAAGAGTGGGTCTTCCGGCTTGCAAATAATGGCAATAGGCTGCGGCAAGTCCATCGGTAGCATCCATAAAAGGTAGCATTTCGTTATCGGGAATATGGAGCATACGCTTCAGCATATCCGCCACCTGTTCTTTACTGGCTTGTCCGTTGCCGGTGATAGCCATTTTTATTTTTAATGGAGCATATTCGGTGATGGGGATGTCACGGCTTAGTGCGGCAGCCATTGCTACCCCTTGCGCACGCCCTAATTTTAGCATGGACTGTACATTCTTTCCAAAAAAGGGAGCTTCAATGGCCAGTTCATCGGGCAGATACGCTTCAATAATGCCGATAACACGTTCAAAGATTCGACGAAGCTTAAGATAATGATTATCGTATTTACGCAAATCTATCACTCCCATGGTGATGACTTGCGGTTTGGTACCTGTTATTTTCAGCAATCCGTAACCCATGATGGTAGTTCCGGGGTCAATGCCCAGAATTATTTTCTCTTTAACCGGCTGAATCACTTGATGACCTCCATTAAGGTGGGAAATCCTACCACTTTGTCTTTGAAGACTTTCATCATTTCTTCGTTAAGCTTCATACCTTGCCGGGTATGCCAGTGATGTAAGGCTGCACTGTCTTCTACTTCCCATTGCAGTGAAAAACATTCACTGTCTTCTTCTTTATGACTGAGGATGTGAGTAAGGCGCGGACTTTGAAGCAATCCTTGTTTTTCTACTTCGGGAATATAGCATTCATTAAGCCAGATGACAAAATTACGTGCATCATCAATTGCTACTTGATAAGTGGTATTATATATCAGCATATTAATTTTATTTGTTTACATTAAACAGATACGTTTTTGCAAATGTAATAAAAATACCCCGACTTCTCGCAAGCCGGGGCATCTATTATGAACAAAAAATTAAATTAATCAGATATGCAACTCGATAGTTGCTCCACCTGATGAACCTCATAAACAGAATGGATAATTCTTTGTTCATTCATAGAGGAGAAATAATATTATATTAAAATAATTGGAAGAAAAATAAGGTTTCTATTTTGCAATTTCAATTTTATGTGTATCTTTGCAACACAAAACCGGGGCATTAGCTCATCTGGCTAGAGCGTTAGACTGGCAGTCTA
>ERZ780046.984-NODE-984-length-10511-cov-3.444625_pt1 | contig 10511 bp, 11 predicted proteins | sample MGYA00511848_ERZ780046 | MGnify/ENA primary metagenome ERZ780046 (study PRJEB29588, sample SAMEA2147983) | human gut metagenome | biome: human gut; feature: human-associated habitat; material: faeces | place: Denmark | collected 2008/2010 ...
TTTCATACTTCATCTTATAGAGGTTTGTTCCAGAGTGATTCTGCAAATTTACTCTGCAATGCACCATTTTCTACAGACAAAGAAACATTGCTAGGGGTGAAGATAAATACCATATCACTGATTTTTTGAGCAGTTCCGTTTAATGCATGAGCTGCACCGCAAATAAAATCAATAGTTCTTTGAGATTGTTCTTTGTCTAATAAATCCAAATGAAGGATAACAGTTTTCTTGTCAATTAATTTTTTTACAATCTGAGCTGATTCAGAAAAAGAACGAGGTTCAATTACTGTAACTTCTCCAGATTTGTATGAATTAGGGTGTGAAATAACTTTTGATTCTCTTTCAAAAGAACGTTCCGGTTTGTTGTTAACTCTGGTACCATACATAGTATCAAGAGCAAGTGTTCCATCTGTGTCGTAGTCGCCGTCGCGGTCTACTAAATCCATAAATGCTTCGTCGTCACTTCCATCGTTAAAACTTTTTGTGAAAAAGTTTACAAAACCTTTTAATCCTTCTGATAATGCCATTTCTCCTCCAATTTATAACTTACTTAAATAACTTTCTGCCTATTCTGATAATTGTTGCACCCTCTCTGAGTGCGATTTTGTAATCATTACTCATTCCCATTGACAGTTCTGGAAGAGTAATGTTAAAGCTTCTCTCAAGTTCATCTCTGAACTCCCTTATGTCTTTGAATAATTCTGCAAGTTTTGCTTCGTCTGCGTCTATTGGTGCAATATTCATTAATCCTCTTACATCCAGCCCCGGAAGTGAAATGATTTCTTGAATTTCTGCCCTCAAAACATCCTTGCTGTATCCGGATTTTTGTTCTTCACCGGCGTTGTTAACCTGTAATAAAACTTTCTCTCTCTTATTTAATTCACAGGCCGCTTTTGATACTGCGCGTGCAATCTTTAGCGAATCTATTGACTCTATTACATCAAAATGTTTTACAACCTTTTCTGCTTTGTTTGACTGCAAATGTCCTATAAAGTGGAATGTGGAATTTTGTCTGACATTCTCAGGAAGTTTTTCTAACTTTGCAATTGCATCTACAACTCTTGATTCTCCAAAATCCCTAATCCCTGCTTCATAGCCCGCAAGTATTGCTGATAATCCGTAATACTTTGTTACTGCTACTATTTTTACTTTAGAATGTGCGATATTTGTTTGAATTTCGTGGAGATTGTTGTTAACTAATGTTTGACTAATCTCAACTTCTGTTCCCCAGCTGTTTACAGGAATTAATCTCTCGTCTTTCAGGCTGTTCTCTGATGTGCCTTTTTGTGATGGTGTTAACATTATCCCCAACCCTCTATTGTATTATATACCAGAAAACATGCCCTGTACAAGAGTGTATTTGTAACAACTTTTGCGCTTTTTTCAAACATGCCGAAACCCATGATTTACATGGATTTCGACCATGTCTAAAATATTAAGTTTTGTAAAGTACAATGCTTTTTGTTAACAATTTGACAAGATTTTTGAAAATTTTTTCAAAAAAGGCATGCCTTTTGTTAGGTTTTACATTGAGAAGGGTCTGGAATTTTAATTTGAGTTTGTAGTTTAACCAATACCCTTCGACAATTGGTCTACGTGCGTAGCACTATTGTCCTAAGTAAGCAAGTGTTTCCATTACACTGCTTGCTGTAGAGAACACGCGTGAGTTCATCTGAATCATTCTTTGTGCAGTAATCATATTTGAAAGTTCTGCTGCAATATCAACATTTGAACCTTCATAACCGCCTGATTCAATTGAACCAAATGAAACCTCACCTGCCATGCCATAGTAAACGTCACCTACGTCAGCAGCCCATTCCCAGAGGTTGTTGTTAACAGAAACAAGACCCTCTTCGTTTACCATGGTAGCAAGTTCAATTACGAAGTTTGAATTCTCAATTGTTGCGCCTGTTGCTGTAACATCATCACCCCTGATTGTTACACCTTGAGGTGTTGTGTATTTCCATTGTACTGTGTATGTGTCGTCAACGTACTGTGTAAGTATAGAACCGTCGCTGTAAGTGGCTGCTATAATACCGTTTTCATCAACAGTTGTAGATTTTAAGGTGATAGAGTTATTATAATTTACCATTTCTTGAAGTGATACGACCTGATTTAGCGGATCAGAAGTTTTGTTTGTACTGCTGAGTCCTGTTTCTCCCAAAAAGTTACTTGTTGTACCGTCTTCATTAAATGTAATATCGCCTTCATAAGTAATACAGCCGTCAGCTGTTGTTTTAAAAGTTACATCATCAATGCCGGCATCTTGCAGCTGCTGATTAAAGCCCGCCAGAATCTCATTAATAGTCGGATCGCCTTCTTTTATTGTCAATGTAACATCCACATCGCCTACAGTTGCAGAGATATTTCCTGCTTTAATATTAGCGTTGTTGAGCTGGCTTGATTTTTTTGCGCCAATATTAGGATCGCCTTTAACCGTTGCGCTAAGGTTTTTAGGAACTTGTACGGTTTCACCTGAGCTTGCATTTGTGTAAGGTGATTTAGCAGCAACAACTTTCATACCTGACTGGTTAACAACATTGCCTTCAGAGTCTGTTGAGAAAACGCCGTCACGTGTATAGTACAACTTTCCGTCAGAGTCTTGAACTACAAAGAAGCCGTTTCCTGAAATCATCAAGTCCATGTCCCTTCCGGTGCTTACAAAGTCACCATTTGTAAAATCTCTTGTAATACCGCCTATCTTAACACCAAGCCCGATTTGTTTAGGGTTTGTTCCGCCGCCGTCTTTTGTTGCGGCACTTCCGTAGGATAAATTTCTTGAGTAAAGCGTTTCAAACGTCATGTTTGCTGATTTATATGCAGTTGTGTTGATGTTTGCAACGTTATTGGCAATAACGTTAATTTGCTGCTGGCCGGCATTTATACCGGTGCTTGCTGTGTGTAAAGCTTGTGACATTATTTCCTCCCGTATGTCTTATATTTATGCTTTTGTTTTTGTTGTAGTAGAACCTGTTGTACTATCCGTTGTTGTGTCGCCAGAAGAACCGGAACCGGTATCTCTTATAGAAGTAATGTATGCAATTGAATAGTATTCACCGTTAACCTTAACTTTTCCTGTGCCGTCTTTGAAGCTCGCTTCTGTAACTATTCCTTTAACCTCTGTTGTTTTTGTCTTATCTTTTTCGTCTGGAATTTCAAGAGTTACTTCTTTGCCAATCATTGAAAGTGTCTGTGTGATTTCGGAATTGTATGACATATCAGTATATAAAGCAGAAAGATACTGCATACAATCTTCTAATCCTTGATTCATCTGTGTCATCTGTTCTAAAGAAGAATACTGCGCCAGCTGTGACAACCATTCAGTGTTGTCTGTCGGCTGTGTAGGATCTTGATTTTGAAGCTGCTGCAGCATCAATGTCAGAAACATATTACTGTCATTTGTCATACCTGTTGTTCTATCTTTAGAGCTTTGCTGATATGCTGCCGTCTGGCTTTGCATTGCTGAAATTGTATCTGCTACTGTACTCATAACTCTCTCCAGTCTGTTTTATACTTTACCATTTTCATTTTCAATAAAGGACATCATCTGTTCGAACTGCTCTTTTCCTCTTTGTTCTTTTTGTGAACCTTGCTCTTTGTTGCCGCCTCTCGAACCTTCCTGTTCTGTCCAATCTGCATTGTATTCGCTCTCCTGAGCATCATTTATTTTTACGCTTACATTATCTACACTAACACCGTGTGACATTAATGTATCTTTTAGTCCGTCAAGCCCTTTCATTATTAAATTTCTTGCTTCCTGTGTAGCAACTGTAAACTGAGCTGATAAACCTTCTTTTGTATTGATTAATTGTATTGAAACTTTACCTAGCGATTCAGGATTAAGAACCATATTAACTTTTGAACCGTTGTACATTCCTTCCATTTGTTTGGTAATCTGTTCAATGATTTTATTTGATGTAACTTCGCTTGAAGAAGTTGGTTTTGTTGTATTTTGTACTGTCTGCGCAGGCTTAGCCTCTGTTTTTACCTCTGCAAAATCTGCATCCGCCTGAAGCATTGCTTTTACACCCTGCTCTTCCGGAGTCTGATTTTGCATAATGTCGTCTTCACCTGTGCTGTCAGATGTTTCTGCTTCAATAGATTCAATCTTTAATTCTTTGAGCTGGTCTTCATCAATAATATCTTCAAGTGATTGTTCTGTTTCTTTACTTACTTCTTTTGAAGTTGTTTGAGTTTCAGAGTTGGATTGAACTTCTTCTGTAGTAACTTCAAAATCTTCCAGAAAACTGTCTATATTATTGTTGGTTAAATCATCTGTTTGAGTTTCAGCCTCGAGCTCTGATTTAACTTCTGTTTCTCCATCATCTTTTTTCTTATCATCATCTTCCTCTTCAAGGTTTAGAAGTTTTTTTGTTATTTCATCTGCATCCAGGGTTTCTGTTCCATCAATATCTTCTACCTCTGTTTCTTCTGTATTTGAAGATGTATCATCACCGGCAGATTTTAAGAATGCGATTAACTGTCTTATATCGTAAGCAACGCTTCCGGCAAAAGTGTCATTCGGAGAAACGGCCTTTTCTGAAGACTCTTCATCATCGTCTTTGGTATTGTCTTCCGGACGTTTGTCGTTTGAAGCTAAGCTTTGTTGTTTATCAAACAGTTTTTCAAAATCTGTTTTAGACACATTGTCACTCGCTGCAGAGTTTAACTGTGCTGTTATGTTTGGAATATTGTTTATGCTGTTTAATAAAGCTTTAACCATCTTAACCTATCTTAAATCTTGCTGATGTAATATCGTCTATTTCTTTCATTTCTGCGTGCAGAAACTCTTTGTAGAACTCTTTTTCCTGTTTTTCTTTAAGCTTTTTCAGGGTTTCAACCTTCTGATATGCTTCTTTTACTTCAAGCTGCTTTCTCTCAAGAATAGTTTTTGTATTAGCAATAATTCTTTCCTGATTTTTTGCGTCGCCTATAAGTTTTATACCGAATGTTCTGTGTTCTTCCAGCTGAAAAATGTCAAGATTTTCTGCAGCTGCAAGGGTTTCCTGCATTAATGTGTTTTCTCTCTGGCGTTGGAAGATGTTTTGAAGCTTTTCCTGCTGTGTATTTAGAGCTGTAACAATTCTTGCCATTTCCATCTGGCGTTCTTCAAGCTCTTTTTCGCGCATATCAAGTACAACTTGCAGCCGAAATCTGAATTTCTTCAATTTTACCTACCTCACCAATGGGGGAATCGTTTTCCTGCCCCTTATTACTATATAGCATGTAAGCATGACTACCATCCTATATATAGTGTAGATTATAAAATTGTATTCGGATGAAGTCCCTTTATTCCTCTGTAAGCCCGCTCAGGAGTATATTTCCAGCTGTATTTTTCATAAAGCGGTTCAATGTATTTTTTTATCCCATCCCATATGATTTCTGTATTGTACTTGCATCCCTGACGTTTTAAGTATTCCAGAAGCAGCTCTGTCTGGGTGTTTCCAACTCCGCGTCCAAGCCCGCAGAGAGAAGAGTCAACTATTATGTTTCTATTCATTCTGTTTATAAACTGAATTGTCAGGGCAAATGATAATTGAATATTATTATGAGAATGAAATCCGATTTCTACGTTTTTATCTGTGCAGTCGTCAAATATAGAAGCTATTCTATCCAAATCTTCCGGAAACATTGAACCGAAGGAATCAACCAGATAAACAGCATCTGCACCTATAAAATTAGCCCTTTTGCAGAGTTTTTCTACTTCATTATCAGTGTATTCGATAGTATTAGATGCCTGTAGAAAAACTTTATAACCCTTATTTTTAACTTCTTCTGCGGCAAAAGATATTCTGTCTAAATCGTTTTTGTAAAAAGCGATACGTATAATTCCACAGCCGGCTGTCAGCCGGTCAATGTTATATTTCCCGTAATCGAACATTAATGCGGAATTTTTGTTTAAGATTTGTGCATTGTCAAAAAAAACGCAGTCTTTTCTATACTCAAAATCTTTAAGCCAGCCGAGTTCAATAATATCGACTCCGGCAGAATTAAGTGTTTCAATAATGCCGTTTATGCGTTCTTCGCCGAAATTTCCGTTTACGACATACGCGCCGTCTCTAAGTGTACAGTCTAAGACTTTAATTCCCATTTACATATCGTAACAAAAAAATCAATATCAGGCAATTTTTGTTATGTTTATTACTTTATATATATAATAAGTGTGTAATAAAAGGTAATTATGTTATGACAAATCCAATGTATAGTTCTCAGCCGAATTATTCAGGCGTAACAATTCAGATAGCAAATCCGGCAGTTTATGCAGGCGGCGGAGGTATAGACAGAGTAAATTCCTATGGAGTTTCTCAGCCGCAAATTTGTCCGAACAATGCTTGCTATCCGCAGCCGCAAAATCCCCCTGCTGTGTATGCTCAGCAGGAGGCGCTCCCGTCTTATCCTCCTCAATATTATTTAAATAATTACAACTATCAAAATAATGGAACAGAAGCGCGTACCCCCATTCCGGAGGCATACAAACCTGGAGTAACAAAACCAGTTTCATTGCCCCCTTCGCCTGAAAATGGATTAGCAGCAGCTCAAACTGATTCAGAAAATGCGGTTAAACAATATGAGCCTGATATAGAAGAGCCTCAGGATTTTTCTAAATCAAAAGCTGTTATAGATGATTTAGATGCACGAGCAGCAGCTGAAGCAGAGGAAAAGAAAAACAGTAAACAGAAAAGAGTTGTCGCTCTTACTGATGAATACATAAAATCATTAGAAAATTATTTAAACAATCCGAATGATGAAATTCGTTTAATGGCATCAAAAGAGATTTTGACAAGGTTAGATGAAGATAAGGACAGATACAATGATGCAGCATTAAATGCCTTGTTGAACAAAATGCTTCAAGACCCGTCTAAGTTAATCAGGGTTGCAGCATTGAGTGCATTTGCATCTCAGCTAGCAAGCGGTAACGATTATACAATAACTTTACTGCACAACATTCAGCAGAACCCGAGTGCAGATAAAGAAGATGTATTACAGGCAGCAGATATTTTATTAAAGATGTCTGCAGGGACAGAAGTAAAAAATATTCCAAATCCGGCAGTAAAAGAAACTCCGGATAATGATGAAGGACAGAAACAATAATGGGAACTCTGGCAAACATAGTATGTAAAGGTGTAGGAATAGCAGGCATGAGCGCTGTAATTTATGATGCTGCTTCTGTCGCAAAACTAAACTCCAAACGCGTTTCTCAAGCTATGGATGCTGACCATTTTGAAAAAGTTCATGCAGATACCAGAACATTGTCAACAGAGAGCCATATTAATAATGCTATGCAGAAAAAACTTCAGAATTGGCGGATGAATAATCCTGTAATTTCATTTACAGGTAGTGTAAAAGGTTATGTTGGCGGATTTTTAGGTTCACTTGGAGATAATATAATCCCGACAGCATTTGCCTCTCTTGCTCTTGCTGCAAAAGGAACTGCATCCAAAGTCGGCGCCTGGGGTGTTGCAGGCTATGCGCTTTATACGGTTCTGAAAGAGGGCTTCGGGTTCTCTAAGAAATCTCCTATGGACTAATCTTTTTTAGCTTTCGAATAGTTTTCGAGCTTAACATTTAATTCAGAATCGCCATGATCAATTGCTTCGTTCACATCAGTGAGAAGTTTTTTCTGAACCTCTTTTTCTTTCGTAAAAACATCAAGTTCTTTTTCTTTTTTGTAGGAATTTATACCAGATTTGTACATAAATCTTGGACATATAAACATCATAGTAACAAATCCGGCACCAATACCAAACATTCCTGCATTTTTCCAGGATGCGGTGTAACTTCTTGCGATTGCTGTAGTCAAAGCTCCGGCAACAGCAGAGATACCTCCGGCATTAAGTATGGCAAGTCTTTTCTCCAGCTTTCTGTTTACAGGATTGTCCAATTCATTTTTTCGCCCCTTGAAGAATACCTTAGGGGTTAAGGCATTGACAGGTTGAATCATAATCACACACACTTTCTTTAATATCTCTAATTTTATTTTAAACGTATTTTACACCTTTTTACATAGTTCTTGAGAATAATTTATTGTAAATAAATGTTAAAATGTTGTTATAAAATTCAAAAATGTGGAATATAGTAACTATATGGATATGTTTAAATCAGGTGCAAATAATACCCCTGAAACCCTTACGGCTGGGGGGGGGGGGGGTAAAAGTCCGTTATTAGCAAGGTTTAAGCCTGTTTTACGGATTGAGCAGAACTGTGAGGTTAGTCTATGATTAACTTCACTAGTGATGTCGGCTCAATGATACTCCAATCAACTCTTGAATCTTCTACTATTGGTTTGAACAAAGCTATAGAGAATTTGACGACAGGATTTAAACTCAACCATGCAAAAGACAATGCTGCAAATAGTTCAATTGTAACAGATTTATCAAAGAAAATCAGTTCCTTGCTTCAGGTTCGAAGTAATACAGAAGACGGTATGTCTCTTTTATCAACGGCAGAAGGTGCTCTCGAAAATATCCAAACACTTCTTGAACGTCTGCGCAGTATTGCAATGCAGGCTTCCAATGAAACAAACGGCTCTGCCTCTCTTGCATCTTTGCAGAAGGAGGCGGACGAAATAATAGCTCAAATTAATCAAATTCGGGAGAGTACGGAGTTTGGCGGGATTAAGCTATTTTATACAAGTAAAATAGAAAACAGTTCAAATGCCGGCAATAACACTGTTGTTTTGAGTAATCCTGTTTCACGCTTGCGCAGTGCGGCATTTGTCTCAAATGCAAATAACAATAGCATGTCTGTTTTGCTATCATCTTCTTCTGCTTCAACTCCATCTGCTCAGAGTTCGGGTGATGTAATCGAAGGCTCGATTGCTGTAGCGGCAGGGCAGACCAGCTCTGTAATTATTGATGGAGTGTCTTACAGCTTTAAAAACGATAATACAGCGACTTCTAATGTGTCTTATATAAAAGATACATCTACAGGTGTTTTGACCTTGATATGTAATAATTTTACTGTAAAATCACAGTCTGATGTTTCTCATAATCTTCTTATTCAAGGTTCAAATAATACGGTTTATGGCGGTGACTTAGATGATACCTTGTATGAGGTTTCCGGATATCAGTCAAATCAATTGTATGGTCAGGGCGGAAATGATACTATTACAATAAATAATCAGCATTCTTTTGGACATGGAGAAGCCGGAGATGATGTACTGAATCTTAATTCTATAGAGGCAAGTTTGTTTGGAGGCGATGGTAACGATATTTTGAATCTATATGAGCCTGGCAATGCTTCATATAAAGCAGCCGGTGGGAATGGAGATGACGTATTTAATATCTATGGTCTAGGTCGTAATTTTAATATTTTGGGTGAAGGCGGTAATGATACCTTTAATATTATTAATGCTGTGAGTAATTATCTGCAAATTGATGGCGGTTCCGGAACGAATACAGTAGCAGGAAAAATAAATGACTATGTTTATTATACAAATGTTGAAAACGCAAACAGCAAAACTTTAAATCTGGCGGCAGGTGAAACCGGAACAATCACTATAGATGGAAAAACTTATACAATAACAGCCAATGATACGGCAAGATCTATTACTGCAGGGCTTGATTCATCTGGGTATATTCATTTTTTTACCTCTGGTTCAAAAGTTTCTATTCAGGGAGAGCTGGATAAGTCACATAACGTGATTTTACATTCAAACGAAATGACTTTTTATGGCGGTAATTTAAATGATAATATAACATCCGATGGAGACCGCAATACAATATACGGCTTGGGTGGTGATGATAAAATTCATATGAAAAGATCTGATGGTGTTGTTTATGGAGGAGATGGTAATGATAAAATTACCCTAGACAGCACTCGTTCTTGGTGTGATACAGGTGAAGGCAATAATACTATCTATATTAATACTGATGCTATACATGTTGAAACCAGCGGAACTAATACAATAATAAACAATGCAGGATATAGCGCGAGCATTTCCGGTGATGGGGTAAATACAATCCAAAACAACAAACCTTCAATACAATTATCTCTTCAGGGTGAAAATGACTGGCAAGGATTTACTCTTGGTGCCGGAGAAACAAAAACTCTAAATATAAACGGAAAAAGCTACACAATAACAAACAATCTAGATTCGCAAAATACTCTTAACTATAAATATGATGTAGTAACCGGAAAAGTGACTTTTAATGGTGGTCGTTTGAAGATTTCTGCACAAACAAATGTGGAACACAATGTAGAAATTTATGGAGGATTGCTTACCTTTAATGGAGGAAATCTTGGCAATACTATTGTTGATTATACATACGGATCAACTATAAATGGGGGAAACGGAGATGATAATATTACAGTCAAAGGACAGTGGAACATAATAAATGGTCTTGGCGGGGATGATAATATTACAGTTGATACTCATGTTTATCAATTGTATACAGGAACCGGAAACAATACAGTAACTATTAATACTGATTTGCCATCATTAACATCTATCGTTGGCGGCAGAGGAGATGATACGTATATTTTGAATGGTTCTGTTACAACCTTGACGG
>ERZ780046.992-NODE-992-length-10434-cov-6.717121_pt1 | contig 10434 bp, 10 predicted proteins | sample MGYA00511848_ERZ780046 | MGnify/ENA primary metagenome ERZ780046 (study PRJEB29588, sample SAMEA2147983) | human gut metagenome | biome: human gut; feature: human-associated habitat; material: faeces | place: Denmark | collected 2008/2010 ...
GACACCTACGCCCGCAAGCTGGCCGAAAACATGAACGACCACTATGCCATTGAAGCCCGTGTTCCCTCGATCCTCGTTGCAGGCGGCAGCAATTTCCCTGTTCGCAAGAAAGAGAAGCAAAACGCCGCCCGTGACCGCAATATGCAGGAATGGCAGGATGTTCAGGGAATTTTGGATAAGATCCGCAGCACAGGCATGGGCGGTATCAGCATGGACGACCCGCAGGCAGCGGCAAAGCTGGAAGCCAAGCTCGTCAAGCTGGAATCGGCGCAGGAAACCATGAAAGCCGTCAATGCCTATTTCCGTAAGAATAAGACTTTGGAGGGCTGCCCCAGTCTGACGCCGGAGCAGATCACCAAATTGCAGCAGGAAATGTCGCAGTCCTGGCATCTGGATAAGAGCCGGCCGTACCCCGCCTATATGCTCTCCAACAACAACGCTGAGATCCGCCGCATCCGTGGGCGCATTGAACAGGTGCGGCAGCATGAGGAAACCAATTTTGCGGGATGGGAATTTGACGGCGGGCGCGTGGAAGCCAACAAAGCAGATAACCGTCTGCAAGTGTTCTTTGACGGCAAGCCGGATGAAGCAGCGCGGGACGAGCTGAAAGCAAACGGCTTTCGCTGGGCACCCAGCGTCGGCGCATGGCAGCGCCAGCTTAACAAAAACGCATACTACGCCGCAGGGTACATTTCCTGTATTCAGCCTATCTCCGGGGAAAAGCCCATTGACGTGCAACGCAGCGCCCAGCAGCAGGAATCCGCTGTCCCTGACGGCCACCTGACCGGGGGGCGCGTTTCAACCCCGCGCGGCAGCTTCCACATTGCCAATATGACCCGTGAGCAGATGGAAGCCGCAGGCTATGGGTATCACCACAGCACCGATGACGGCAAATACCTTATCATGGGCAACGGCACACAGGCCTTTGCCATTGCCGCCGAGCAGCGGGAGCAGGAAAACTATATGCGCACGGCGGAGCTGTCCACCGAACAGAACTACAACATGATTGACGGACAGATCAACAACACCCCGTCCGTGGACGAGCTGGAAGAAAAGGCAAAGCGCGGCGAGGTGATTTCGCTCTCTGCGCTTGCCGCAGCGGTCAAGGCCGAGGACGGCAGAACGCCGCAGCGCGACCCGGACGGCAAAAAGCCATCTATCCGTGCGCAGCTCAAAGCGGATCGTGCGCAGTCCTGCAAGCCGCAGCAACGAGAAAAGGAACAGGAAGCCAAACGGAGCATCCGGCAGGCTTTGGAAATGGAGTGACCTATGAATAAATTTGAAAATGTGGATGTGCTGGCATCCCTGCAACAGATCATGCAGCAGAACACAGCAGCCTTTCAGAACGATTTTGACATTGACAAGAAGATTCTGACACAGGCGGCAAAGAGTAAAAATGCCGAGGATAAGGTCTATTTATGGTTTTCCCGTCCCAATGGAACGCATTGTCTGCGGGAACGGGACGTGTTTCTGCGCGGAACGCGGGAGCATAATACATTCCGTTTCTACCATGAGCAGACCAAGGAGCGTGTGCTTGCCTATGCCGTGGTGCTGTCCGGCATGGAAAGCGGCAAGGTAAAGGGCAGCATTTATGAGCTGGACTATGCAACGAAAGCCGAGCTTGCAATCCAGACCGCCTTGCGGACAGACAATAACCGTCTGATCTATGAAAAAGGCTCGCGAGAGCTGCCCAAGGAATACCGCTTTGAAGCAACGCCGGATCGGGAGTATGGAAAGTTCGTGCGCTATGAAGCCGTTCCGCATGACCCGGACGCGCTGCGGGATCTGCTGCGCGATGAAAGCCGGAAGCGTGAACGGCTGAAACCCGGAAATTTCAGAGAGCATATCGGGCGGCTCTCCGACGAAAAGGTGCTTGCCGAAGCACAGCGCCTTTCGGCGGCGTTCCAATCCCTGCAAGCGCCCAACAGCCCTAACGGAACGCATTTTGTCGCAGAAGTATCACCGTGGTTTGAGCGTATCGCATCCAGCAAGGAGCATGAGCGGCTATTTGCGCTGCTTCCGTATAAGACGCTGTATCTTTCCTCGGTCAAGGACAGACACGGCGTTTTCGCTTTTATCAGCAAGGACGAGCGGCGCGATCTGCCGCTGCGCAAGCAGCGTCCCTCTGTCCGGGCGCAGCTCAAAAAGGGGCAGTCAAAAAAGACCGCTGCACCTAAAAAGGCAGCGGCAAAGGCGAAAGATAATGATTTGGAGGTATGAGCATGGGCAATGTTTCGTTCACCATTGAGGAAGAAAACCTGATTTGTATTTATCATAAGCATGACCGCCGCAGAACGATTGCGGCGATTTCCGACGCGCTGCCGGATATGGACGGAGATATGCGTCCGCTGGCGGAGCAGACGATCCATAAACTGCACAACATGACCGACGCAGCATTTGAGGAAGCGCAATTCACAATGACGCTTTCCGACGCAGAGTAAAAGACGACGCGGGGGGCGGTAGCCGATGATGGCTGCTGCGCCCCGCGTTTTTTGTTTTAGGTATTGTCACCATTTGTTTTTATGGCTTCGCTGATAATCTCAGCAATACGAGTGTCTTTTTCAATAAGACAATTTTGAGCATAAATGAAATTATCCAATTCTTTTAGTATGTCGTGATATTCGTATTCTACCTCATCACTTATACCATCCGCTGCTCCACCGTCTTCATCGAAATTCAAATAGCCAACAGTCAGTTTTATATATCCGCTGGTCGTATTTTCATCCCCGTTAGAAAAACAAATGTCAATAACTTCTTCGCTGCCCTCGTCAGGGCTTATCTGATTATCACCTATGGACAATGATGCTTTACTGCTGTCTATACCCTTAATTACAATCGTTTCCCCGAAAGATATTACATCTGGCAGTGTGTCTATATCCGCAATCTCAGATGCTCTTTCATATTGAGCACTTGCCCATGCTTGGATTTCTTCAATCTCGGAATCTGTGATGTTTTCTATATTGGCAATGTGCGGTATATCTGATACTTCCAACAATCTTTCGTATATCAGTTTGATGATCTCTTTAGGATTGGCAGTATTAAGTTCGGCCAACAAGTCATCAAAACTAATACAGCAGTCATCATACTTTCGGTATAAGCCATTTATTTCCTCAAACCTTGCGATTATATCTGCGTAAAAATGTGAATCAGGTAAATTATCCTCTAAGTATGATTCATAGCTTCCGAGCGCCTGAAATCCAAGTGCTTCTCTGTCCATATCCCGAATTTCTTCTTCATCATCTTCGACGGGGTGTTCCTCGACCTCATATCTGTTGCGTCTTGAATTGCCACCCAAAATAACTGTAAACGGAAACACTTTGAACGTCTTTTCTGCTCGGTCAATCTCAATTCTGCACCCAAACCGTGCTTTATGTTCCTCGCGCATTTTTATTGTATCAACAAATACATATTCTTTTTCTTCGGGGTCCCAAGGAGCATTGGCATAATCCTCATAATAGCAATCAGCGGAAATATCTGCTTTACATGAGAGCGTGACAATAGAAATATTGTCGGAAATTTCATCTACGGAGTGGACAGAAAATGTTACATCTGAAATACCATGCAGATAAAATTCATTGTAATCGTACCCAGATTCTATCCCGTCTTTGTCGTATGAGAGGCCATGAACATCTATATTTTCATTGTCTTTGATATACTCTTTCACAGCAGCGCTTATGCGTAATTGTAGGTCCTTGATAACGGCCATTGTTTCATCATACGCTGCATCTTCTTTACTTATTGCATTATATAGCTTGCCTAAGGAACTGAAGAAAAGATGATTTTCACTTTCTCCACAAGCCCTTATAAAACCTTTATCGTTACTGATAATTACAACTTCTTCTGTTTCGCCAAATCGTTTCCTGATCTGTTGAGCAATAAATGCATCTGGAAACTCACTTTTTTTCTTTTCGCTGTTTTCAAATGGTGGCTTAGTTTCAAAATAATCACCGAGTACCAAACCTACATCTATTAAATCTGCGCCAAGAATTTCGGTATTGATCGTTCGGAGAAAATCATCAAACATTTCCTCACCTTTTGATATGAGTTCATCTTTGTTTGTTACGATTCTCAATATCTCGCCCAGTCCAATAGTTCTTATGAGATGTTCAGTAGATTCCTCCAAAGCGGCAGCTCTTGCCTTTCGCATAATCCCACATATTTTTTTGACCTGATCTGCAATATGTCTTTTTGATTCCCGTACAACAATATCACTTAAAACAACCTTGATTTTCCCATTTTTAACATAGTTTTCGAGTGTTTTGAGGGGACTGGTATCACATAGGTCGAATTTTGCTGCGTCAAATATGTTTGTATCAATCGTTACTGCCAAAGGATATTTGAACATATACAATCATTCCTTTCAATCTCATTTGTCACGCTTTCAAACTCGTTTTTCATAACTGGCAGGGAAACATACGACCTTTGCGTTTCCCGCGCTGTAAAGCCGCTCTCAGCAAGGCATACAGGCACTCTAAGCCGTGACTTTGCGCTTGCTTTCAGCTATCCCGTGCGCGTAGGTGCAGCGCACCGACCACGAGGAACACCAGACCGAAAATCACCCAGCCCCAGATGGGATCATGCTCCGAAATGAAGTAGGCCAGCAGCCCGAACACCGCTGCATAGATCAGCGTGAGCAGCCCGCCAACGAGCCAGAAGCCAATGCTGGTATTTTGCAGCCACAATAGCAGTAGAAATGTTGCAATGCCGATCACGAGGCACAGCGCCGGATGAATTGCAGTAAACTGATTGCAGCACACTCCGGCGGCGATGCCGAGAGCAATGCTGTCAAAGAGAATGATATGCCCGAAGAATAGTCCGATCACCGAGCAGACAAGCCCAATGAAAAGCCCAATCGCCATAATCGCGCCCTGCGCTGCCAGCCAACCCATAAAGAAGCCTCCTTTCGTTTACACCATGATTGCGTCCATAATTGTCTGAATGGTATTACAGGTATCATCAAAGGAAATATCCTTTGCGTATTCATACTCGCGGCTGTATTTCTCCCACAGCCTACGGAGCGTATCGCTTTCGCGGATCTCTTTCATAATCTCCGGGTAGTCTGTCAGGATCGTGCCGCTGCCGCGTTTCTGCGTCGTTCGTTCCAGCGCCCGGCGCAGCGTCGCTTTGTCACATTCCGCGCCGCGCAGCGCGTACAGGATATGTACGTCGTAATAATCTCTCGGACGGGTATTCGCAATGTTGCGGGACAGCACGGTTTCCAGCTTTTCCGCCAGCACCGTTTCAAGGTTATAGGCAAGAATACTGATTGTGCGGTCATCGAACAGCAGGGAGAATGTGTATTCCACCTCACGGGGCGTTATCATGTCGCCCGTGGTGACATCCACCGTCAGCGGTACGCTGATCGGCGGATAGTTCGCTTTCAGCGCGACCCGGATGCCGGGGTAATCGTCGGTTTCCCGAATGTCAGAGATACCGACAACCTCAAGCTGTACGTCGTCGGCAATCTGGATAGCGCAAATCTCTGTAAAGATTTTGCGGATTGCTTCATGCGTCAGGGTGAAGCCCTTGATTGTCGTGTCCAGATCCATTGTTGCCCGCGTGTCCAGTCCCACAATGACGGAAATCAGGAATCCGCCCTTGAGAATGAAATTGTTTTTATAGGGCGAGAGCGAGATCCGTTCCAGCAGCCGTTCAAGCATATAGTTCTGCATGACGAGCTGCGCCGAGATATGCTTTTCTGCCGCTTTGTTCTTGATAAAGGCTTTTAGTTGCATCGGATTTTTTGTAATCATAGCAAAACCTCCATGTATCGCAGCACCTTGGGCTTCACGCGAAGCTGGTCTGCGTACTGCATCAGTTTGTGAATATTCTTATCTTTGGACGCCGCATAGCGTTTCATAGCTTCTCCAACGATCTGAACGTCGCTGCCGCTGCCGCGCAGGATGTCACACAGCGTCCGTTCCAAATCGTAAACACGAATTGGATTGCCGGAGGGGGATTCGATTTCAATTCTGCCGAACTCATAGTTCTCCGGCACAACGCGCTTGATGATTAAGTTCTCCTGCTTTAAGGACGGGGCATTGTAGCCCTTGGGAAAGGTCATCGTATATTTCGCCGGGGTACGGTCTGAATAGCCCAACAGATACAGAGCGGTATCGTGCGAGTAAATCCCGCGCCCATACTTGCGCTGCAAGAGGTAGAAATCGTCCTCCCATGCGCTGCTCCGCACATACAGGCCGCGCCCGAAGCGGTACATCTCGCCGCTTTTGACAAACTCCTGTAAAACGCTGCGGTGCAGTCCGGCTTCCGTCACCTGCGCTGCGGTGATCGTGCCGTCCTCCGACGCTTCCAGCAGTTCTTCGATTTTCTCCTTGGCGTTCATGCTTCTCACCTCGCTTTGACAATCACACATTATATTATACGGAAATAATGTGCGGTTGTCAACCACGAAACGACGAACACACATTAAATTATTTGAAAATAATGTGCGAATGTCAGAGAAACTACAAGGCTTTGTCCTGTTCCTGCCCACGATTGGGGGACAGGATGCTGTCGATGTTCTGCTTGACGGCATCGTATTCCCGCATACGCTTTTTCAGGCTTCCGTACTCAGCGTACAGCCGATCCTTTTCTTCGGACAGTCTGGAATATTCCTCGCGTAGCTTGGCAAGGTCGGGGAGTTTATCACCGACGCCCGCCGCTTTCAGCGCCCGCGCCGACGCTTCAAAGAGAATGATTTCACGCTCACGTCCGCGCAGATACTTTTCCTTATCACGGGATTTTTTGTATTCGCTATACAGCGGTTTTAGCTCTTTGTAGGTGGCGGTATGCTTTATCAGCAGCGCCAGATCAGACAGGCGGCGTTCCGCTGTTTTCAGCGCAGCGGCAGCTTGCTCATTGCTGTCCTGAAGCTCTGTGATCTTCTGCTCCAAATCGGTATAGCGGGAAACGCCGTGCTGGTCGAGAAATACCATTGTGCGGGCAGCGCGTTTCAGATTTTCAATTTTTGCCCAGCGTTCATAGCCTGCGGATTGCTGCGCCTTGATGCAGTTTTCAATGTCGATCAGTAGCGACACGCTGCCGCGCTCCGGCTTTGGCATTTTCAGAATGACCTTGCCCTTGATGCGTTCGGCTATGGCTTCCTCGGTGTAAGCTTCACCCAACGTCTTTGCACGGGTAAATCGCTCCTGACTGGGAGCGCGGAATGAGATATACTTTCCTCGTTTGATTTCATACCCCTCGGCTTCCAACCGACGCAGGAGGTCGTCAAGGTCTTTGGAAATGGGAATGAGCCTGTCGATGGCGATTTTTAGCTTTTGCTTATAGCTTGTCCCTTTCCGCTGCGCGTCCCATTCGGCATACTGCTTGCCGCGCTCCGCGCCGGGCGCGACAACGGACAGCCCGTTTTCCCGGCATAGTCTGTCGCTGACACGGCGGATCTGCGCGTAGCTTTTGCGGTTGGAAATGTACTTCTTATGCTCCGCAAAATCCACGGTACAGAAAATAATATGGTTATGGCAATGCTCCTTGTTGATGTGAGTAGCAATGACATACTCATACTTGCCGCCGAGGATTTCATCGGCAAGCTGCCGCCCGATCTCGTGGGCTTGCGCATAGCTGACCTCACCCGGCTCAAAGGCCTGTATCAGATGGTGAGCGAGATTGTTGCCTTTCTGCATAGCAAGCAGCCGTGTTTTTTCAAACTCAAGGTCTGCGGTTTCCACGGCGCAGCCGAACGAGGACACCAGCAGCTTATCGTCGGTCTTTGCAGGATCAACGATGTAGTCAATGGCTTTTTTCAAGGTGCTTTTGATAGGATGGATCTTTGTAATTGCCATATCTCCGCCATCGCCCCCTTGATGTCCTCAATGTCCTGTGCATAGAGCGTTCCCGTAGCGTTCACGCGCTTTGCAATCTGATTGATGTTTGTGCCGATTTTTTGCAGCTCGGCGGTCATTGCTTTCACGTCGCTGTAATCCAGCCGGATCACATAGCCGTCTATGAGCATTTTCCGCGCATAAACGGAAAAACAGCCCGTTCCCATCTGCTGCATTTTACGCTCGATCATTGCCCGTTCCTCGGCAGTCACAGGAACGCGCAGCACAATATTCCGCGTTCGGTTTGCCATTTGCTCACCGTCCTTTCCGCTCCGAATAAGGGTTTGGGATTATCCCAACAAGCAAAGCACAGACAGGTGCTTTGCGGGAGTGTGGCTACACTCCCTATGCTTGCTACGGTATCTCCCTCACTACTACAACGGCGGCACAGCCGCAATTTGGCAAACCGCAGGCAAACTTTTTCAAAAGAAAAACGCCATGAACCACCTGTTCATAGCGTTCCTTATACCGTATTCAATTTTCTCCCTCGTTGTCCGTCCTTGCGTCCAGCAACGCTTGCGCGGTTGCTGTGAGGATTTTGATTTCAGCGTCCGTCAGCTCATCCAACAGCGTTTCAAACTGCATCCGCTCCGTGGACTTGCCCTCCATAGTTTCACCATGAAGAATCTGATCCACAGAGATATGATAGCGGGACATCAGTTCTAAGAATACCTGTACGCTGGGATGCTGCCCCTTATTTTCGATGTTGGCAAGATAGCGCGGCGAAATAAACAGCGCGTCGGCCGCCTTATTCCGGGATTCTTTCTGCTTTGTGCGCCCAGCTTTGATTGCTGCACACCATACGGCTTGAAGTCGATTTTCGCAACAGGGCGCTTTTCTTTTTTTGCTCTTTTAGACATTTTCAATCACCCTATTACATTCTACTGTTCCCCTTTCTTTTGAAATATGTCTTGATTATTCAATGCAGTAGCTTAAATAATTCATATTACAGGAAGCGCTAAGCGGCGTGACCTCTTGCAAATATCTGAATAATGCAAAAACGCCATCTCGTGAAATTACGAGATGGCGTTTTTTGACGAAGCATGTATCGTATGTGAATACATGAAATGCGCACTTTATAGAACATATCGAAACGGGCGTACAATAATACGCAACAGCGATTGAAGGACTTGTTTGGTAGCTGAAACTTTTGGTGTTATATACAATTCTCCCGTAACTGTCACTCCGTCTGGTGATATGGTTTTGCCCTCGTACATCATCTGCTGTGCTTCATCCCGAAGTATAGCATTTAGTGCAGGACAGTCTATCAACAGCATCATTTCCGTATCCAGATAGGCACTACGCATATCCCAGTTAAATGATCCGATGATGCTAATTCGATCATCAATCAGAATCGTTTTAGTGTGCATGGAGAAGCTGCCGTTCCACTCACATATATCAACACCCGTTTCTAAAATATCATCCCTATGATTGAGATAATCAGCGCAGCCCCACGGATTTGCTCCACTCTGCGGCGCGTTGGTAATGACCTGTACCTGTACATTGTCGGTGACCTTTTTGAGTGCATTATACATAGCTTGGTTGCAGATCATGTATGGGGTTTGCAACACAATATTTTGTTCACCCTTCTGCATCAGCGTTGTCAAGGTATTCAGAAGCATCGGCTCCTTATTCCACGCAGTGCAATCACCACTTAAAAGTGCGACTTCATTTGTCTGGAGCGTTTCTGTCTCCCAGTTAATCGCTGTTAACTGTTTTGCGTCATTGATCTCAGTCCAACGTCTTGCAAGAATGGCAGTAGCTTTTTTAACCCTGTGATTCTCAGCCTCTGCGTGGAATGCACGGTTGGTATCAAGTAACCATATCCTATCAAAATATTCTAACAAGGTATTAGCGGACGCTGTTGTGAAACCGCCGTTGTATACGACTATATCACGATCTATGTTCTGACGTGACGTACCCCCACTCCCAAGGAATAAGTCGCTGGTGTTCCGCCCACCCATAAGATATGTAGATCGGTCGATAATCAAGTATTTATCGTGGCAGCGATAATTGACCGTCCAAAGTTGCGTCAGCCGAATAGGGTTGTAGAATTTGACCTCCACATTGTCGTGCGCTGCCAATGCCTGAAACACATCACTGCCGCTTAAATGCAGTTGCGCATTGATTCCGTCAATAATGAGCCGTACTTGTACGCCGCGCTCTGCCGCGCCCCAAAGCGCCGCGATCACATCTGTTCCACTGCTGTCGGCGCGGAAGTCAAAGGTTGAGAGAATGATTTCTTCCTGTGCCGAACGAATGAGCCTCAGCCTCCAAAGAAGTGCATCCTCGTTATTGTCAATCAAGCAAACTCGTTCAGACGTTGTTATGGATACTTCTGCCTGCGTATCACTCTTTTCATGTGTTCCAATCAGCGGAGGAATAATTAAAGAAACAAGTAGATATATCAAAAAGCATAATGACACACCTAAAACTAGTTTGAAGCATTTTATGCGAAAGGTTTTTTTCATGTTTGATTCGATTTCTCCAAGCAAATCATTTTTTCCTGAGTTGCTAATTTTATCTGCAAAATTGACTTATTTATGAGGACTATCATAATCTGCACGCGCTGGAACACAAGAGCAACTTTTTGAAA
>ERZ780046.999-NODE-999-length-10395-cov-3.217602_pt1 | contig 10395 bp, 8 predicted proteins | sample MGYA00511848_ERZ780046 | MGnify/ENA primary metagenome ERZ780046 (study PRJEB29588, sample SAMEA2147983) | human gut metagenome | biome: human gut; feature: human-associated habitat; material: faeces | place: Denmark | collected 2008/2010 ...
CCCCGCCTCCACAATATACGGTAACATCACCAGAGATTTTGATTTCATCACCTATATTGCCACCATAAAATACCAGCCTACTCGATTTCAATACTACATTATGAGACTTATTTACATCTCCCTTAATTGTCATTTGGGCACCTGAGGTACTAAACTCAATTTGTCCATCATCATTTATTTTGTAAATAAGAGTTTGAGAAGTTGTGCCATTTGTAACAATATAATCAATTCCATTAATATTTATTGTTTTAGTTTCATTTTTATTAAAGTCAACTGTATATGAATTTGCTCTATCTACATTTACAAGAGTCATTGTAGAATTAATTTCACCCGTTACCATATTGATACCGCTGCCACCATTAATATTCAGATTCTTCTGGTTACCAATAATATTAAATGTATCATTACCATCGTTTCCGTTTATTTTCCAATTTGTAGACACTTTAATATTAAATATATCATCACCATCACCGCCTTCAGCAATTGTAGCAGCTCTCTCCAGATTTATTGTATCATTTCCTGCTTCACCATAAACTTGACATGCACTACCTAACAGTGTAATTACATCATCGCCATCACCACCATATACACGAGAGCCATTTCCGTTAAGCATTACGGTATCATTTCCGGCCAATCCGTAAAAGACATTACTGCCACTAGTTAAAGTATCAGAAAGGATATCATCTTTAGAACTGCCATAAATATTGTTGCTTCTTCCTGAAATTACCAGATTATGTGAAACATCTTCCTGTCCTCTAATCTCAAAGTTAGAAGCTGTTAGAGTTAATTCTCCTGTTGATGCATCCTTCGAATACGATAAGTCGTTGGCTGTTGAAAGTTTATTTTTAACTGTATAATTCACACCGTCAATTGTAATTGTTCTTGTTTCTCCGCCAGCAAAGGCCTCTGCACCCTCAAGCAGTGTAGTGGTTGATTTTGAGGATGACAGGGCATTAGAAAAGTGGCTTGTAATAATGCTTTGGTCATCCGACAATTGGGCTACGTGCGTAGCACCTGAAAGAGCAGCAGCCCTCCCTGCTGGATTTTTGGATATTGAATCGTCGCTTTTTGTTTTTGTAGTATTACCATTATTCTCACGGTAATACAAATTCTGATTATCATATTGAATTGATTCTCGTATCTGAGATATCTGCTCCAATATCTGGTCGGCCTCTGCCTGCATTGCTTCACGTGTTTCTGCATCATATGTTCCGTTTGATGCCTGAGTTGCTAAATCACGTAAACGCTCTAATAGTTTCTGCACCTCCTCCAAACCGCCCTCAGCTGTCTGAAGCAAGGCGATGCCATCTTCTGTATTCTGCTGAACCTGAAGCATTGAACTTATTTTCTTTGATAAATCTGTTATTATGGAATAACCCGCTGCATTATCCTTTGCCTGATTAACTTTGTAACCTGTTGTCATACGGTTGATTGAGTTATTCAAGCCTAGAGTATTTTCGCCAAGTGTTCTCTGTAAAATCAAATCTGCTACATCACTTCCAAAGGTTATCATAAAATTCCTCCAGAAGTATATGTAAAGAGGTCTACCAGCTCAATGCTAGTATTTATAGGATTTCTGCCCCCCCCCCTAAGGGTCGAAATAAGCACTATGACTGACTTACAGCCACATTGTAAGTCTACACAAAATATTCCTTGTACATTAGCTATCCTTAAATCTTGCATAATTGACGACAAATTATATCCTTGTTATATAACTATTGTACAATTATTTATGCATTTTTTCAACCCATCATGCCCGTATCTTTAGCTTTCTTTACAATATAGCAATTTTTAGACGGTTATTGTTTTATATATAATATGGTTATGAAAGTCGACAATATTCATAGTGTGTTATTTAAGGGTGGAATAAATTCTGTAAAACCAGCTCAGACAGATAATACTCGCCCGCAAATAACGGAGTTATCAAATGTAACGCCTGATTTTGGCGTCACTGTACCACAAAAATATACAAAACTCGGCGTAAAAAAACTTGATAATGGCTTAGAAGTACATATGTACAAACTTGCAAACGGACATAAAGTTTCCATTATCCCAATGGAAGGCTCTCCTGCAGTTGTAAAAAACTATGTTAATGTAGGCTCTATGAATGAAACTGCTAATATCAAGGGTATAAGCCATTTTCTTGAACATATGGCTTTTAACGGAACAAACGGCGAGAACGGCCATATAAAACTTGAAGCCGGCGATTCTTTCAAAAAGATTGATGAATTAGGAGGCTGGGCAAATGCCAGCACCAATTATGCAATCACTGACTACGTAAATTCAACCCCGCTTCTTAATAAAAAAGATTTGGAACAGCAGATTAAAATAATCGCTGCAATGAGCGAAGATTTGAAACTATCAACAGATATGATTGAAAAAGAAAAGCATCCGGTTTTATCTGAAATTAACATGATACTGGATGATCCGCAAACAATTGCCCTTGACCAGACTGTCAGAACTTTATTCAACATCAAAAATCCTGCTGATGAAATGGTCGGAGGAAGTGTTAAGACAATCAAAAATCTAACAAGAAAAGATGTTTTAGATTATTACAATAAATACTATACACCTGATAACATGAATCTTGTGATTACAGGTGATGTTAATCCAGATGAAGCAATAAACATTGCTGCCAAAAGCTTTAATTCAAGAAAAATTTCTAAGGGGTCTAAATTTGAAGAAAAACTCAGCCCGATACAAAAGACGGTGAGAAAAGATTTTGTAAGTGACAAAGCAAAATCAACCGAAGTTATACTCGGATTTGCAGGACCTAAAAACAATGATATAAGAGAAAAGGTTATATATGACATAGCACAAACATATCTGAACTCTTATTCCTCAGGTTTAACCCAAAATATAAAACAATATAATGCTTACCCGTACATAGACAGCGAAAAAATAAGCACTAATCCAAACGCTGCAAGAATGGTATATCTGGCAGCAAGTGTTTCCGAAGATAACAGTGAAAAACTTCTAAAAACTATATTTGATACTATCTCAAGCGTAAAAGCGCCTGATAGAGAAGGTTTAGATGAAATTAAACAGAGAATCCTAAAAGCAAAAGAAGAAACTTTTGAGTATTCGTCAGAAGTAAACGATATTATAGGAAAAGCCATGCTTAACAATAGTCTGGAATATATCACGGACTACGAACAAATTCTTAATTCTATTACTCCAGAAGAAGTACACAGAGGAGTAAAACAATACTTTGACCTGAATAAAGCTGCTGTTACAGTAGTACATCCTAAAAAAGACAGTGCTATAACTTTCAAAGGCAAACGCGAACCTGTTAACGTAAGCAGAATTTCTGAATATCAGCTTCCAAACGGATTTGATACAGGATTATACGAAACAAAAAGCAGCAATATAAATTACAACATCTCGCTGTATATTGATAAGCCATACAACAAAAAGGCCGGTGTCATTAACGTATTAGAGTATATGTATACAATGGGAAATTCCTCTCTTACAGAAGATGAGATGGATATCTTTCAAGAAAAAAATAATATAACTCTTGCTTCTTATGTTTCACCGGCAAGGTTAAAAATTTCTACTGAAAGCAGTTTTAATAACAGAAATCTTATTTTTGATAATGCAAAAAAACTGCTTTATGAACCAAGGTTTACCGAAGAAAACCTGCAGAAAGCAAAAGAAAGAATAAAAGACCATATGTCCAGACATCAGGACAGTGCATACAGGCTGTATGCAAATTATGATACACGGAATAATCCTTATGATTTTTCTGATGAAGAAATTCTCGCAAATCTTGATAACATTACTCTTGATGACGTAAAAGAATGCCATAAATATTTACTTAACAATTCAAGAGGTATTATTACCGCAAACATTCCGGCTGAGCATCCGGAAGTAAAAAATGAGATTTTAAACAGTTCTGCAAAGCTAAAAAAAGTTCTGCCGAATAAAATTAAACCATTAGAAATATACAAAGAAAATACAAGACCAAAAGTTCTACAGGTAGTTAAGAATAACTCGCAGGCTGATATTATGCAGGTTTACAAGTTTAAAACTGATAACACACTGCGTGAATCTGTACTGGGCGAGCTTACAAACTCAATACTTACAAGTTCAAGTATAGGATTATTTGACAACCTTAGAGAAAAAGACCACCTTGCATACTCTGTTTACTCCACGATTGAAAAAACAGGAAACAGCGGAGAAATTTCTTGTAATATTCTGACTACAACAGACAATAAGGATATCGGAGAAATTTCATATGATAATGTAAAAAAATCAATTGACGGGTTTAACAGACAAATCGCCAAACTTAAAGCCGGCGAGTTCTCAGACAAAGATTTAGAAAATGCTAAGCTTGCGATGAAAGCCAATCTCTTAAATACAGAAGGAAGCAGCAAAAAACTTGACACCATAAATCTTGGTTTAAACTCAAAATACGGTATTACATACGCTAACAAGCTTTACAACGAAATTGACACTATTACAAAGCAAGAAATTGTAGATTTTGCAGAGAAAATTTTCCACAATCCGCCTGTATATTCAATTGCTGCAAGCAAAGATACTCTGGTAAATAACAAAGATTATTTTAAGACTTTAGAAGCATAAAGATTTGACCTAAAATCTTTTATCTTTTCTGCCTGCTTCTTGTAATCGTTTTCAAGAATTTTATTTATATTTGTGTCAAGAAGGCTTACAACATCTCTTATGTTCTCATTGTTCATTACAATCATATCGTTTGCCATCTCTACATTTGATAAAGCAAGTCTTGTCGTATCCCTAAAACCTGATGAAGCAAGTCTTTGTGCAAGTTCATTATTTTCAATATTTTTACATAGAGCCTGAGCTACAAGCATTGGCGCGTGTGAAATCAATGCGACAGCCTTATCATGTTCCCGCGGAGTCGTCATAATAGTTTTGGCACCCAAATCCTCAATTAAAGATTTCAAGACCTCAAAATCTTTAATATCAGTATCGTCTTTTGGGGTTACAGCCCATGTAGCACCTTCAAATAATTCCGGGAAAGAATGCTCCCAGCCGTTATGCTCAGTACCGGCCATAGGATGAGAAGGTATAAATTTATACCTGTAACTTTTATGAGAAACAAACTCTTTTAAGCTGCAAACATCTGTCACAATAGTATTCTCATCAAGGAATTCTTCAAGCTTGTCAAGGATTTCCAGCGTCTTATTCATAGGAGTACAAACAAAAACAACATTACAGCCCCTGAGTATTGAATAATCTTTACTTACTCCGGCTTCCGAAACAGAACGAGAAACCCCAACCACATCATGTTTACCATTCATTCCTTTAAAAATTGAACCGCCAATTAAACCTAAACCAACTACTCCTACTTTCATTTATAAATCCTTATGACAAAAACTTTTAGTACCATCTACATAATCTTTTACAATATCTCCGTTTCCTTCAATATTGTATTTGTATATCGTAAGCCCCTCAAGCCCTACAGGCCCCCTTGCATGGGTTTTGTTAGTAGAAATTCCTACTTCTGCACCAAAACCATATCTGAAACCATCTGCAAATCTGGTCGAAACATTATGATAAACTCCTGCAGAATCAACGGCATTCATAAATATCTTTGCATTCTTGTTATCCTCTGTAATAATCGATTCTGTATGACCTGAAGAGTATTCATTTATATGTTCAATAGCTTCTTCAAGAGTTGAAACTAATTTATAAGAAAGAATTTTGTCAGAGTACTCAGTATGCCAGCTTTCAGGCTTCGCAATTAATTCTACACCCGCTTCCTCAAGAGCTTTCAGAAGCTCTGTTGTATATTTAAAATCCTTATGGATTAGAAGTGTTTCAACAGCATTGCAAGCACTCGGATATTGAGTTTTCGCATCAATAATTACACGTTTCGCTTTTTCTAAATCAGCACTCTCATCCACAAATATATGACAAATTCCGTCTGCATGTCCTAATACCGGTATCTTTGTATTTTCTTTTATGAATCTAACAAGATTATTGCCGCCTCTTGGAATGATTAAATCAATGTACTTATCCAACGAAAGCATGTTTTTGACATCATCTCTTGAGAAAACCTGAGTCAGTACGTCTTTTGGGAAATCTCTTGTTGAGTCTAATGCTTCCTGAATAACTCTCATTATTTCTTTATTAGTATTTATCGACTCTTTACCGCCTTTCAGGATTACTGCATTGGAAGATTTAATTGCCAGGGCAGAAATCTGCGAGATTACGTCCGGACGAGCTTCAAAAATTATCCCCAAAACCCCAATCGGGCAAGAGATTTTTGTCAAAATCAGCCCGTCATCAAGTTGACGTTTAAGCAGAGTTTTCCCAATCGGATCTTCAAGGTTGGAAATATCAATAATCCCTTGAATCATATCACGCATTTTATTTTCATCAAGCTTTAGACGGTTAAAAACAGACTGTTTAAGTTCGCCGCTCTCAACAAGCGGCAATGCTTCTTCCAAATCCCTCTTATTAGCTTCAAAAATCTTTTCCTGATTTTCTTTTAAGTTTTTTGCAATATTCAATAAAGCTGTATTTTTAAGCCCTACCGGAAGTGTCGCAATTTTTTTTGATGCATATTTTGCCTTTTTAGCAAGTTCAATAAATTTATCTTCTTCCATTTCTGTAATCCTCACAGAGTTTGCAATACTGTAGTCTTCTTATGTTAATCATTCTTGAAAACTTTTTTCTCATCAAATGTTCCTGCAAAGATATTGCAGGTTTTTCATCCAATGCATTAGGCTGTTTTACAATAAAGCCTGACAAATCCATAAATGGAACAGCGTTTCTGTAATCCATGTATGGATTTCTTCCGAATTGTTCGCTCATACCTTCTCCTCTTTGTGATAGTCCTTGTAATAATTTTATTCAAAACTATATTTAGTAACAAGGTTTTGTAAACGAAAATTTACTAAAATTTTTGAGTTGAAAAAAAATTTTGTTGCTGTTATATTGAAGAAGGTGGAAGTATTAATTTACTTTTACCATAGAAAAAGTAAGCGCTTGTAGCCCAGTTGGATAGAGCGTTTGGCTACGAACCAAAAGGTCGGGGGTTCGAATCCCTCCAAGCGCAGATTTAAATTAAGAGCCTATTGGCTCTTTTTTAATATTTATCTACTCTTATAATTATTAACTATGAAAACTATAGCTGATTTGTATTTTACTTAATCAAATTAAGTTATAGAATTATTGTTAAGGAGAAAAAAATGAGTATATTTGAAGCAGGAATGATGGTATGCTTTGGCATAAGCTGGCCGATAGCAGCATTAAAAACATATAAATGTAAATGTGTACACGGAAAAAGCATACATTTTTCTATGTTAATATTACTCGGATATATATGTGGAATTACTCATAAAGTACTTGATGATATGGATTGGGTATTCTGGTTATATATTTTGAACACACTGTTTCTGCTTATTGATATGTACTTATACTGGATTTACAGGAATAATAAAGCTCCTAATGAATAGTAGTAGTAGTACACTGATATTTTCTATAAAAGTAGAATAACATTACAAACCCTATAAATGCAAAAAATGCTCCCGGTATAGCTGTGTATTGATAACCTAAACCATACTTAACCGGAAGAGCTCCGACAAAAGCCCCTATAGCATTCCCCAGATTAAAAGATATTTGAGAGAAAGATGCTCCCAGCATTTCTCCCCCTCTGGCATTTTCAATAAGAAGCACCTGCTGAGGAGCAGAAACTGCAAACAGACATCCGGTACATACACACATTAAAATAATGGATGCAATTGGATTTGATGCAAAGAAGAAAATCAATAACAGAGCAATGCAAGCTGTCAGCTGCGTCATTCCGGCAACAAGAGCAGGAGAAAATTTATCAGAGAGTTTTCCTCCTAGAAAATTCCCTATACACATACCTGCTCCGGCTAATACCATAACTATTGAAACATATTTGGGCATAATTCCTGAAACTTTTACAAGCAGAGGATTTATATAACTGTACCAGCAAAAAATTCCGCCATTTCCCATTACAACAGCAACTATTAAAAGCCATGGTCCTATACTTTTTAAAAAATTAAACTGACCTCTAAAACCATTATCCGGCAAAGGTTTCAAATATGGTATAAGCTTAATTATTGAATATACTATAACAAACCCGAACAGTCCTATTAAAAGAAAAGTTAATCTCCAGGACAAATTATGACTTATAAATGTTCCAAAAGGAATTCCCAAAAGATTTGCAACCGTCATACCTGCAATCATTGTAGCTACTGCTTGATTTTCCTTTCCATGTTCACAAAGCCGTCCTGCAGATATCGCACCAACACCGAAAAATGCTCCATGAGGAAGCCCTGCAATAAATCTTATTGCACAAAATAAATGATAATTACCTACAAAAGCAGTTGCTAAGTTTGCAATAGTAAAAATAGACATCAACCATAATAAAATTGTTTTAAGCGGTTTAGTACGTGCAATAACTACAAGAAGTACAGCTCCTGCCACGACCCCAAGTGCATACATTGATATAAAACTGCCTGCTTGTGGTATGGAAACCTTCATTGCAAGCGCAGTGTCAGGTAATATTCCCATCATAACATATTCTGTTAGTCCCAGTCCAAATGTTCCTAATGCCAGAGGCAAAAGGCACGTACTTTTTCTCATAATTCATTCTCCGCTACAAATCTTCCGGTAATGTAAATTTCTCATCATTTACTTCTCTTAAAAAGTTAGTCCAGCTGTTATAATATTCAGCCAGTGCTTGTGTATATCCTATTATAATCGATTTATACGATTGTTTCATAACAATTAAAGAAGTTATGTCAGATTTACCAGCCTCATAGCTGTTTTTTGAAGTTTCTATTAACTCTTCAGAGCCTGTTATAATCTTTTTTTCATAATGATTCAGGTTATCAGCAGCAGTTAAAAACCTGTCATAGGCAGCACTAACATCTTTTACTGCTCTATTTTTTGAAGATTCATATTTTAATTCAGCCTGTTTAAGCTTTAATGCCGCATTTTGAATTTCTGGAGAATAATTGTAAAAAAGAGGAATATTAACCAGACTGGCACCTGCATAAGCACCATTATTAAAATTTCCGCTATCAGTATACGAACCTACCTGATACGCATAGCCTCCTGTAAGCTGGATATCCGGTATACGCTGACGTGCGGTTACGGTCAAATTTTTCTCTGCAACATCAATTTCCTGCTTTGCAATTTGAATATCATATCTGTTTCGGATAGCGTTCTGAACGATTTCATCAAACGATGGAAAATCAAAATTCGGAGGCGGGGTCATCATTTCCTGAAAATTGTTTTCTTCGGAAAAAATATTATCCATACTGTCATATACAATATTATCCGGATTATTTATAACTTTATTAAAATCCGACAGAGCTTTTTTTACATTTACTCTTGCTGAATTTACCTGTGTAATCATTTGATTTAGTGCTATTTCTGCTTGAATAACATCAATATCAGGAGCATTATGATTTTTAACACGGACCTTTGCTATTTTCAAAAGCTCTTCCTGTAGTTCCTCCTGCTGCTCAAGTGTATCAAGAATTGATTTTGCTTCTACCAGATTAATATAAGCTTCTCTTACATCCATTTTTAAATCAAATATTGTATAATCAATATTTTTTTCAACAAGTTTTAAATTAGACTCTGCAAGATTCTTACGAGCTTTTCTTTTCGCTATTTCAATATTTTCACTTACGCCAAGCTGCTTTGGTTCACTGTTTCCAGCCGCACCCAAGAAATAAAAAGCATCAAAAGAAGGGTTTTGAAGTCTGTTTGCTGTTTTTATGTTATTCTTCGCTATATTACGTTCAAGTTTTGCGGCCTGTAAATCAATATTATTTTCTAAAGCAGCATCAATCGCCTGATTCAGGTAAACTTTCTTTACATCCTGAACAGCAAAAAGCTTAGGCTGCATAAGCATTAAAAATATTAGCACCGAAAGAAGTTTCTTCATATATAAAAATTATACCAGAAACCTTCAGCATATAAAATCTGATAAATTTATATTCTGCTTACACCTAAGGCAAATAAAGAAAGCAAAAGTGAACCGAACAGGGCGCTTAAGAAGCCTTCAACTTCAAATCCGGGTGCAATCCAACCTGCAAGCATCAGCATTAATGCATTTATTACAAGACTGAATAGTCCTAGTGTCAGGATATTAATCGGAAGAGTTATGAGTTGTAAAAGAGGTTTGATAAAAGTATTAATAAGTGCAATTATAATACATACAAACATTGCGCTTATAAAATTATCAACTTCAATTCCTGGTACAATCCAAGACACAAAAATTATTAAGATTGCATACACAACCCATCTTATTAAAATATTTATCATATTATAAACCTCGTGATTTATATCTATAATAAATTAGTTGCTTAGAAAAACATCAGGAAATGTATCTAGTCTAGAATGGTAAATCTTCATTAAACT
>ERZ780046.1000-NODE-1000-length-10391-cov-6.133514_pt1 | contig 10391 bp, 6 predicted proteins | sample MGYA00511848_ERZ780046 | MGnify/ENA primary metagenome ERZ780046 (study PRJEB29588, sample SAMEA2147983) | human gut metagenome | biome: human gut; feature: human-associated habitat; material: faeces | place: Denmark | collected 2008/2010 ...
GCTCCCTATCGTGGCTCCATGGCATTCGAAGCCATGCGTCTGCACGTGGACCGCAGCGGCAAGGCGCCCAAGGCGTTCATGCTGACCTGCGGCAGCCTGGCTATGGCCCGTGCCCGTGCCCAGTTCTCCTGCAACTTCTTCGCATGCGCCGGCATCAAAGTAATCGACAACACGTTCTTCAAGTCGATCGAAGAGGGCGTCAAGGCCGCTCTGGAATCGAAAGCCGAGATCGTCGTAGTCTGCGCATCGGACGACGACTACGCAGAGGCGGCTCCCAAAGTGAAAGAGCTGCTCGGCGACAAGGCGATCCTAGTGGTTGCGGGCGCTCCGGCATGTATGCCCGAACTGGAAGCCCAGGGCATCAAGAATTTCATCAACGTCAAGAGCAACGTACTCGAAACACTGAAGTTCTACCTCAAAGAAATGGGTATCTAAAAAGCAAAAGTCATGAGAGCAAAATTTTCAGATTTAACATATGACGGAGGCGAGCAGAAGAGCTGCTGCGCTTCGAAAGGCTGCGGCCAAACCGAACCGTGGCTGACTGCCGAGCAGATACCTGTCAAGGGCTCCTACTCGGCAAAGGATCTGGAGGAGATGGAGCACCTGAACTATGCGGCAGGTATCGCACCGTTCCTCCGCGGCCCCTATTCGACGATGTACGTGATGCGTCCCTGGACCATCCGCCAATACGCCGGTTTCTCGACGGCCGAAGAGTCCAACGCATTCTATCGCCGCAACCTGGCTGCCGGACAGAAGGGTCTGTCGGTGGCATTCGACCTGGCGACACACCGCGGCTACGACGCCGATCACCCGCGCGTAGGGGGCGTAAGGCCGGCGTGTCGATCTGCTCGGTGGAGGATATGAAGGTGCTCTTCAACGGCATTCCGCTGGATCGGATGTCGGTGTCGATGACCATGAACGGCGCCGTGCTGCCGATCCTGGCGTTCTACATCGTGACCGGTCTGGAGCAGGGATGCACCCTCGATCAACTGTCGGGTACGATCCAGAACGACATCCTCAAGGAGTTCATGGTGCGCAACACCTATATTTATCCGCCGAAATTCTCGATGAAGATCATCGCCGATATCTTCGAATACACTTCGAAGAACATGCCGAAGTTCAACTCGATTTCGATCTCCGGCTACCACATGCAGGAGGCAGGCGCCACGGCCGACATCGAGTTGGCCTACACGCTGGCCGACGGTCTGGAGTACTTGCGTGCGGGCGTTGCAGCCGGTATGTCGGTGGATGCTTTCGCACCCCGTCTGTCGTTCTTCTGGGCGATCGGCATGAATCACTTCATGGAGATCGCCAAAATGCGTGCGGCACGTATGCTCTGGGCGAAGATCGTCAAAAAATTCAACCCCAAGAACCCGAAATCGTTGGCGCTGCGTACGCATAGCCAGACCTCGGGCTGGTCACTCACCGAGCAGGATCCGTTCAACAACGTAGCCCGTACGGCTATCGAGGCGATGGGAGCCGCTCTGGGCCACACCCAGTCGCTGCACACCAACGCACTGGACGAGGCGATCGCCTTGCCGACGGACTTCTCGGCACGTATCGCCCGTAACACCCAGATCTACATCCAGGAGGAAACCAACATCTGCCGCGAAGTAGATCCCTGGGCGGGTTCCTACTACATCGAAACCCTCACCAACGAGATCGCCCACAAGGCCTGGGAGCGTATCGAGGAGGTCGAGAAGCTGGGCGGTATGGCCAAGGCCATCGAAACCGGTATTCCGAAGATGCGTATCGAGGAGGCGGCAGCCCGCAAGCAGGCCCGCATCGACTCGGGCATCGAGAAGATCATCGGCGTAAACGAATACCGTCTGGATCACGAAGCTCCGATCGATATTCTGGCTGTGGACAACACGGCCGTACGCGAGAGCCAGATCAAACGTCTGAAGGAGTTGCGTGCAAACCGCGACGAAGCAGCCGTGAAGAAGGCGCTCGAGGCCATCACCGAATGCGTCAAGACCGGCAAGGGCAACCTGCTGGAACTCGCTATCGAGGCCGCCAAGGTACGCGCTTCGCTGGGCGAGATTTCGGATGCCTGCGAGGTGGTCGTAGGACGTTACAAAGCAGTTATTCGTTCCATTTCAGGTGTATATAGTTCAGAAGTGAAATCAGATCCCGCATTCGAACACGCGAAGGAACTGGTTGCCAAATTCGCGAAGAAGGAGGGCCGCCAGCCGCGCATCATGATCGCCAAACTCGGTCAGGACGGACACGATCGTGGCGCCAAAGTCGTTGCGACCGGTTACGCCGACATCGGCTTCGATGTCGATATGGGTCCGTTGTTCCAGACTCCCGAGGAGGCAGCCAAACAAGCTGTCGAGAACGATGTTCACGTAGTGGGCGTATCGTCGCTGGCCGCCGGCCACCTGACGCTCGTTCCGCAGATCATCGCCGAACTCAAGAAACTGGGCCGCGAGGATATCATCGTCATCGTCGGCGGTGTGATCCCGGCACAGGATTACGATGAGCTGTATCGTGACGGTGCCGCCGCCATCTTCGGCCCCGGTACCCCGATTGCGACCGCAGCGATCAAGATCATGGAGATCCTGCTCGACGAGCAGAAATAATCCGGATCACTCCTCTGTTATTATCAAAGCCCCGCATCTTTTGATGCGGGGCTTTTTAATGGGGGGGGGGAAGCGAACCGGCCGACCGAAAAAGAACTTTGCCATCGACCTTCATAATTCCATCGCCGGCCTCACATCCAGAGTCCGCGCAAATACAGCGGCGGATCTCAAACAACGACCGAATACATGCTGTCACAGTGCCATTTCCACAAACCCTACAAATTATGTTTGTAGGCCATATTTCCCGTTAGACAGACAGCGAATATCCTCCCCCCCCGGCTCTCGAAAACAGCCGATTTCATACCGCAAACACCTATCCGGCAAAAACCTCGACTGCCGAGGCCGTCGTTCTCCTCCCCCAGCCCCGAAGACTTCCGGAATATACGATAAAATCACGGACATTTCGAAGATGCGGAAAAAGAGAACGGCGGATTGGCCGGACTACCACTCCGAGCACCTCACAAAAGAGAAGTCAGGAAACCGGCTCTTATCGCTTTTAAGAAGAGAAGTCATCCCCCTATGCCATCGCAATAACGACAATAAAAAAGAGGAATGTATAAGCTACATCCCTCTTTTTCGGCCGGAACTATTCCGGAAAAAATCTACCGGTAACGGTTAAAAATACTTGCCGCGCAAGTCCTCCACATTCGACATCTGCTCCAGGAAATCGAACAGACGACGCTGAATCATCCCCTGCGACGACGCCTCGGCACGTACCTTTTCAGCTTCGATACTCTGCGGAGTTTCCGCCTCCTGAATATCCGTCACCACGAAAACATAAGCACCTACATTTCCCCTGACCGGCTCGGACAGCGTATTCGTCTGCTCCGTTGCGGTAATCGCTCCGATCACACGAGGCTCGACACCCATGTTACGGATAAAGAACGATCCGTAACGGACATCTTCGAAAGGAACGACTTCGGTACCAAGGTTTTGGGCGACCTCTTCGATAGTCGAACCCTTCATTTCGCTGACGATCTTTTCAAACTTCTTATCGGTTATAAGCGTCTGGCGAATATTGTTCGCTACTTTCTCGATCGGCGTATAATCCTCATTGTCGATCTCAGTTACCACTGCGACCACATAGTCATCACCCACAGGGAAAATCTCGGAAATCGCGCCCACCTTGGCATCGTATGCCCAGCGCACCAATTCACGCGAATCAGCCAGTCCCTGCAGCAGACGGTCACCCTGCGTGAGTTTCGCTTCACGAGGAGTGAGGTTTCCCTTATTCGCTGCCTCGTTGAACGCATCGACAGAACCCTTGCCCTCGACAGAGAAAAGACTTGCCTGACTATGCACATTGCGACGGGTCGCCGACGAAGCCTCAACAGGATAAGTGATCGTCGCAAGGCGCATGTGCTTCGAAGGTTTGTCCAGACGATAAACCTGTAAAATCTGAATAACGTCACCCACTTCGACACGGAGAATATCCCCCTGCTTAGCCGTCGAAAGAAGTCCCGAAAGCTCGTCCGGGAATGCAGAGAAAGGCATCACGCCCGCATCGCCTCCATTTCCGGCATCCTGCATATAGAGCGAATGGGTACGAGCCGCCTGTGCGAAATCCGCACCTTGCCGCAAAGCCGTCATCAGACTGTCGGCCAGGTCGCGTTGGGCGTAGGTGAGTACAATATGGCGGACGCCCACGGAATCCGGAGCGTTCAAAGTTTCAACGACACGGGTCATCGTCCAGGTATCGTTCTTCAGGACGGGACCATACTGCTTGCCGTTGGCCAGCGCTTCGGCCTCATCGTCCAGAAGCTGGGCAACCGACCGATAATTGTCTGTAATTTTACCGAAACGGTTATTCTTGGCAAATGCTTTCGGATCGTCCGACGCGGCAAATTCATCGCCGACTTCCCGAACGGTCTTCTCCAAAGTCGCCATATCCTCTGCACTCGGAGCCACTTCGAACACCACATAAGAGAGCGTGCGCGAAGGTTTCTGCTCATAACGGGCCTTATGGCTATTGTAATAAGCCTTGATTTCGGAATCGGAAACCGAGAACAGAGAATCAGGCATATCGTGATAACGCTTGCCGACCCAAGAACCGCTGAAAGTCTTATTCTGCGCATCGACGCCTTCTTCCGCTTCCAGCCGATTGACATATACACCGCCTTTGACCAAGCCGTTATACTTATTGATTTCGCGCTCCCGCATAGCCTGTCCGACCAAAGCCCCCCACATATATTGCATCTGGGGATTTCCGGTTGCCTGGGCGATAAAATCACTCACACCCTCCACACTGTACTGTCCTGTACGGGGGTCGGTGAAAGCCGCAGCCATCGTCCCGGAATAATACTCGCCGCTGATAAGTCCCTCACGCTCGGCATCGGTCACCGAGATTCCCATCTTCTCGAAACCGGGCAAGTACACGTGGTTGGCAATCAGAGTCTGCCAAGCCATTTCAGCCAACTGATCCATCTGCTCTTCATTACTTTCGGAGATGTTGCTCTGGTCTTTCAGGTTGTTGTATACCTCAATATATTCCGAATATCTGATCTTCGAACCGTCGATCACACCGACCTTGGGGTCGTTACCCGAAAGTCCCATATCCGTTTTAAGCGAGAGAATGAATGCCAGCAGTGCAAACGCGATGATAATCGACAAAACCACACCGAATCTGGTCCGTAACGTGTTTAAACTTGCCATATAAACTATTTTAATTTATTGTTTCAAAATGAGTGTTCAAAGATAATAAATATATTCTGAAAACCATGATAAACGACCAAATTCTTTCGTCATTTTCCGCATCCGGCATATCGAAAAAACGCACTTGCCCTTCACCGGTCGAAAATATCCCGTAAACTACAACCGTTTCACGCGCGCCAACTCCAACCGGGAACGGGTCCTGCGCAGAATCTTGATCTCAAGATGCTCGAAACGCACGGTTTCTCCGGCCGCCGGCAGCCCTTCATACCGGAAAATGATATACCCGGCCAGCGTTTCGTACTCGTCACTCTCGGGTATGGCAAGCCCGTATTTTTCATTGAGATATTCCACTTCCAATCGGCACGAAAGGACAAATTCCGAATCGCCGACCTGTTTCTCCGTAAGGTCGGGCACATCGTGCTCGTCTTCGATTTCGCCGAAAATCTGCTCCAGAACATCCTCCAAAGAGATAATACCGGCCGTACCGCCGAACTCGTCGATCACGACCGCAATATTGCTCTTATGACGGATGAGCCGCTGCATGAGTGCTTGCAACGGCATCGTCTCCGGGACGTATTGCACCTCCATCAGCACCTCATCGATCGACGTCGGATGCCGGAACAGCGACTTCGAATTGACATAGCCGACGATATTATCGACACTCTCTTTCCAGACGAAAATACGGGAATACTTACTCTCGACAAAACGCGCCGTAAGCGCTTTGATCGAGGTATCATCGATATCGACCGCCTCCATATCGATACGGGGAACCATGCAATCCCTCACGCGCAAATCGGCAAAATCCAGGGCATTCTGAAAGAGTTTGATCTCATTATCCGGTTCATGCTGCGCCTCCGGCTTCCCCGATTCGAACAAGCTGGCCAGATCGGTCCGGTCGAAAATGGGCTCCATCATCGCAACCTTCGGCTTACGCCCCATCAGCCACAAAATCCCCTGGGAAATCCAGGTCGTCAGCTTGGCGATCGGAAAAAGCAGCAGATAAAAGAAATAGATCGCAGGAGCAAACAGGCGGTAATAAAAATTCGGGCTGTTCCGGAAAACGGATTTCGGGAGAAATTCGGCGACGAAGATGATGATGATTGTCGAAACCGCCGTTTCCAGAACGACGGACCCGCCGCGAGCGATCTCCGTCCAACCCACTGCCGCCGCGAGCGAGCGCAACAACAGCGACATATAGAGCGAATAGATAACCAGGGCGATATTATTCCCGACCAGGATCGTCGTGATGTACTGCCCGGGGTGACGGGCAAAAATGTCGGCGATGAAATTGAACAGCCGACTCTGCTTCCGGTCGATCTCCAGTTTCAGGCGGTTCTTGCTCGTAAAAGCGATCTCCATCCCCGAAAAAAAAGCCGAAAGCAACAACATCAGCAGAATTATAAACACCGAAGTTATCATAAGGAACGATCGTTACTTTCTACGGGAGTCAGTTGAATTTTCCGGTCGTTCCCCCGTATCGGCCGGGCCGGTTTGACAGGCTGTTCGGAAACTGCCTCCTTCGCAGCGGAAACATTGTCCGCAACGGGTTTCACCGACGTAGAATCCGCGTCCCGTGTCGGCTCGATATTGACCCACATACGCCCTTTGATTCGGCGAAATTTCCAGTCTTTCAACTGATCGTCCGACTCGAATCCTTCGACGATGTAGGAATTTCCGCTCTCTTCCACGATCTTGGAATCGACGTTAGACCAGATCCGGCGCGTTTTCTCGTTCCAGAACAACTGCTGGGTGTAGAGCTCCTGTCCGTTGGATTTTTTCACTACGACATTTCCTTTGGCTTCCCATAATTTCCGATTCCCGTAATGAATCGCATAGTTAGCCGTTAGCGTAGCATCGACCGCTCCGATACTGTCCTTCTGATATGTCACGATATCCACGCCCTTGCGAAATTCCTGATAAGGCTCTTTTGCCAAAGAGTAACCTTCCACCAAAGGAGCCGTAAAAACATAGGATTTCCGGCCGTTCTCCGTATTGGTCATCGTCAAATGCTCGCTGTACTCGGTCATCAAAGCCTCATCGTTAGGCTCTTCGGCCACCGACTCCTTGTCGCACGAATATAGCAAGATAGCACTTCCCACGATGAGAAGTGCTACCTGTGCATATCGTTGAATGCTTCGGAGCATCGTTCGTACAAACTATGTCGCTACCGGGGGCGTACGGTCGTCACGATACCGCGGGCCGGACCGCAGGTAATCGTATAACGTGCACCCTCCATCAATTCGTTGAAGAAGCACTCCTCGGCAGTCGGGAATCCGCGACGGTAGTTTGCTGCCGCATCACGCGCCGTCTGAGCGAAATTGCCGGCATCGGCGTCGTTGGCAAGCAGGTTGGCTGCCTGCGTCATCGTATCGTAAGCGACCCAGAAAATAGCCTGACCCTCCAGTCCGGAGCAGGATGCAGCCGAAGCCGCATAAGCCTGCGCCAAGGCGAAATAAGCCATACCGTTATTGGGATTCAGCGCCTTGGCCTCATTAGCCGCAACTGCAGCCGCCGTAGGATTCTTGGCTGCCAGTTCGGTCATACTCAAACGCACCAGAAGCAACTCTTTCTGAACGGCGTCTTGTTCGGCAGCAATCGCCTCACGCAGGTAAGTAGTCGATTTGGCGAAGTCGCCCCGCTCTTGGAATCCTTGAGCCAGCATCATGGCCGTCTGGGCAGAAGGTTCCATCGCATAATATTTTTCGGCGATCTGAAGGAAAAATTCGGAACTGCACTGCGAACGGGACATCAGCGAAACCGTCTGCTTGAGCAACTCCATATCCTCCGGAGCCGCTTCGATACGCGGACGGAACATCTTCTCCAAATTCTCGCAATCGGCAGCACCGCTACCCGCAAAACAGGTATCGAACTGTGTTTTCGCCTCCTTTACTCCAGGAGCATCACTCTCGAAAATCGGAGCCAGACGAGCGTACTCATCCAAAACGGCATCCGGATAGACCTCGCCCATCTTATAATCATCGCACAAATTGCTGAAATACACCAATGCGACATCCGGCAGCGCAGCATAACCGCTCTGCAAACCGGCTTCGATCGCCTCCTTATACAACTTGCGCACGCCTTCCCGGTCGGAAGGATTGAAAGTCAGATATTCACGGGCTTTACGGTCAAGGACATAAGCCGTACCGTAATTGGGACTGGAAGGAAAATACTGTACACGCAGGTCGTAAATCATCATCAGCAAATCGAGCAGAGCTTTTTTCTCATTCAGGTCTTGTGCGCGTTGCACCTTGTTCGAATAAACCTGTGCCCCCCGAATAAAGGTCGCTTCGGAAGCCGAAGGAGCCTCCTGTGCAAGCGTACGGAAATAAACAGCGGCTGCGTCGTAATCGCGGGTATCGACAGCTTCCTTCAGCAGGTTGCTCGTCAGAATGTTTTGCTTACGCTGTTCGGGCGTATCTCCCCACGGAGCGTACCGAGGGTCACTGAAATCCTGGGCGATCGAAGCTGTCGCAGCGAACACCAATACTGCCGACAGCAAAATTTTCATGCGATTCATATTCTTCTTTATAATTTATTTTTTATGTGTGGTTTAATCGTATTTCGGACGAACGAACCAATAATCACCGAACAATGTCACGCCCAGCGAAAATTTGAAATAGGTCTGTTTAACCAGACTCACCTGTTCGTTGATCGCCTTGAAACTGCCGCGTCCGCCGACTTCGACTCCCAGATCGACCGACGACGCACCCAATATGCCGCCCAACACCGTCAGGGGAATACCGACGCCCAGCGTCACGGCGTATTCATTGACATCCACTCCGCCGAAAGTCTGGTTATAGGTACCATAACGAACTCCGGCCCGGTAGGACCAGCGTTTCAATGCGCTGCGTACATCCGCTTTATTGGGGGTGTATTCGACCCCGAGTTTAACCGTATTCGTGTTCCGGTAAGCCACATCGAAACCGGCTGCGGATTTCTCGACCAACCGAGAATTGCCGCTTCGCCAGTCCTGATAGACGTAATCCGCCCCCACAGCTATTTTAGGCGTGTTGTAATAAATACCTACGGCAACCTGCTGGGGCAGCTTGAGCCCCAGACGATTTCCCATATCCATAGCGACCGTATTGAAAATATCGCCGGTCTGCACCTTCGTCGTCACATTCGGATTCAAGTCGCCGCCGATATCGTAGGTCGCACCGATCGTCAGAATACGCCGACGGTTGCTGATCGGGGACCACTGTACGCCGAACTGTCCCTTAAAACGGGAAACGCTGTAGGTTTCGGTTCCCGTCGCGTCTGCGATAAGACCTCCTCCGGTTATATTCTCCAAAATAGCGGTTTTATAAATCCGCTGAATGTCGCCCCAATAGTACTGGGCAGCTATTCCGATCGAGAATCCGCGGAAGATCTCCCAGCCCAAGCCGAGCTTCACCTCCGTCACGTCGCCGTCGCCGTCCCACTGGTACTGCACGCGGCCGATATTACCCCAGATTTCATCGTCGTCCACCTCCTGTTTCATCCGGTAACCGACGCTGCTGTAAGGCGTCAGGCTGAAGCCCAACCCCAAATGCTTGGCAATCGGCAACTGAAACGCAATGTCGTGGAAATTGACCGTATAATAACTTGTATTGAGCGTCTGCCCGTAATATTTCTGGGAATTGTAAAAGCATTGCCCTTCAAGACCGAAATCGAAAAGGAACGACTTGGGGCGCACGGCACTGTAAGCCGCCGGATTGAGCAAATTGACAGCAGCCGCATTACGCATACCGACGCCGACACCGCCCATCGAACGTGTCTGAAGCGTTCCCGGGGTCCGCAGCTCACCCAGACCGTACATCGAATACGGCGAAAAAGCGTTGATACTGCTGGTTTGTCCCCATGCCATGCCCGGCATCACGACAGCCAGCGCGAGGCACAGTTTAACGACGGCTTTCTTCACTTGCATTATACTCTAAAATTCGGTTCAGCCCCAGAAAGACCAAATCACAATGTGCAAATATCGTATTTTTAATTCGTTTAACAAAGAATTTTGCATCCCCGCCGGTAAAAATTATCGACAACGCATCGATTTCCGGAAACAGCCGGGCGATATACCCCTCGATTTCGAAGGCGATGCCGTTCATCACGCCCTGCCGGATCGCCTCGACGGTCGAACGCCCCAAAAGCGTCTGGTCCTCACAGGGTTCCCACAGG
>ERZ780046.1003-NODE-1003-length-10348-cov-3.693967_pt1 | contig 10348 bp, 6 predicted proteins | sample MGYA00511848_ERZ780046 | MGnify/ENA primary metagenome ERZ780046 (study PRJEB29588, sample SAMEA2147983) | human gut metagenome | biome: human gut; feature: human-associated habitat; material: faeces | place: Denmark | collected 2008/2010 ...
AGGGACCTAACATTGCAGGACGTGATGTTTTTATTCTCGGCTTATTTAATAACGGGATAGTTGATGAATACGCGCTTACAACCGCACCGGGCGATAAAGACACAAGAGAAAATTTATTTAATACAACTTGTAATGCAGATAATACAACATGGCATGGATGCTTTGGAAAACTTTTAAATGACAACTGGGAAATGAATTATTAATAATCCTTCAAAAATCTTGACTTAACCCCTTGAGCACGTACAATAAGACTTGTATATAACCGAAGGGAGTATAGAAAAATGTTGGATCGTATACAAGTTACACATGAAGTAGAACAAATGTGCTGCGTCAAAAGAGGCGTAAAAGGCGAACCTGCTCCGATACCTCAAGAAGGTGATTGGACAAAGGTTAAAGAAATCAAGGAAATTTCCGGTTTAACACACGGATGCGGATGCTGTGCACCGCAGCAAGGTACTTGTAAATTAACTCTTAATGTTAAAGACGGTATCATTCAAGAAGCTTTAGTTGAAACTTTAGGCTGCTCAGGTATGACTCACTCTGCTGCTATGGCAGGTGAAATTCTTCCCGGCAAAACTATCCTGGAAGCTCTTAATACTGACCTTGTTTGTGATGCTATTAACGTTGCTATGAGAGAATTATTCTTGCAAATCGTTTACGGCAGAACTCAAACAGCTTTCTCGGATAACGGACTTCCTGTAGGGGCAGGTCTTGAAGATTTAGGTAAGGGACTTCGTTCACAGGTTGGTACTATCTTCTCAACTAAACAAAAAGGACCAAGATACTTAGAAGTTGCTGAAGGTTACGTTCTGGAATTAGGCTTGGACAAAAACGACGAAGTTATCGGCTATAAATTCGTTAATATGGGTAAATTTATGGAAGCTGTTAAAAAAGGTGTTGATCCTAAAGAAGCTTTAGAAAAATTTACCGGTACATACGGAAGATTTGCTGATGCGGTTAAGAAGATAGATCCAAGAGTAGAATAAAATTAAGAGGAAAATAAAATGACAGTAAAATTTGAAGGACAAGACAGACGTCAGGCAAAATTAAATAAAGTTCTTCCAGAATACGGCTTCAAATCTTTAGAAGAAGCCCGTGAACTTTGTTTATCAAACGGTATTGACGTTGATGCTATCGTTAAAGGTATTCAGCCTATCGCGTTTGAAAACGCTGTTTGGGCTTATACATTAGGTGCAGCTATTGCTATTAAAAAAGGTGCTAAAGATGCCGCAGAAGCTGCAAGCTTAATCGGTGAAGGCTTACAAGCATTTTGTGTTCCAGGTTCTGTAGGCGACACAAGAAAAGTAGGCTTAGGACACGGCAATCTTGCTGCTATGCTTTTAAGAGAAGAAACTCAATGTTTCTGTTTCTTAGCAGGTCACGAATCTTTTGCCGCAGCTGAAGGTGCTATCGGTATTGCAAGAAACGCTAACAAAGTTAGAAAAAATCCTTTAAGAGTTATCTTAAACGGTTTAGGTAAAGATGCTGCTTATGTAATCTCAAGAATTAACGGTTTTACTTCTGTTGAAACTAAATATGATTACAAAACAGGCGAATTAAAAATCGTTAAAGAACAGCCATTCTCAGATGGTGAAAGAGCAAAAGTAAAATGCTACGGTGCTGATGATGTATCAGAAGGCGTTGCAATTATGATACACGAAGGTGTTGACGTATCAATCACAGGTAACTCAACTAACCCGACACGTTTCCAACACCCTGTTGCAGGTACTTACAAAAAATGGTGCTATGAAAATGACAGAAAATACTTCTCAGTAGCATCAGGCGGCGGTACAGGCCGTACACTTCACCCTGATAACGTTGCTGCTGGTCCTGCTTCTTATGGTATGACAGATACTATGGGAAGAATGCACGGCGATGCTCAGTTTGCAGGTTCTTCATCAGTTCCTGCTCACGTTGAAATGATGGGTATCATTGGTATGGGCAACAACCCGATGGTAGGTGCAACAGTAGCTGTTGCAGTTGCAGTTGACGGTGCTCTTCGCAAATAGTCTATTAAAACTTACCTAAAAAAGACCTCTGATATATAGGGGTCTTTTTTTATTGAAAATTCTTAAAAAGAATGTTATAATTTTTATATAAAAGAAAGGAGCAAGGAATGAACACAATATTACGAAATGTAACGCGGGGGGGGGGCGTACTTTAAGCTCCCGTAAGGCATTTACTCTTGCCGAAGTTTTAGTAACATTAGGAATTATAGGTGTCGTTTCTGCAATGACTGTCCCTGCTTTGATGCAAAATCACCAGAGAAAAACTTATGTCACTCAGCTTCATAAGGTTTACAATGAACTTCAACAGGCTTTTTTACAGTTTAGAACCGATAAAAATGCAGTATCGTTGTCTGAGGCAGGACTCACATCCCAAACGGAAGTAAATAATTTTTTAAAGAGTTATTTTAAGACGGTTACTGTGTGTGAAAAATTGGAACCACCCTGCATTCCAAATAGTGAGTACAGAAATTTAAACGGGGCTTCTGTTTCAAGCGGCGGTGTAGAAAACGTTAAAAATTGGTGGGGCAATGTTAACTGTGCTGTTCTCGGAAGCGGTGCTTCCGTGTGTATAGAGGCCTTGTCAGGGCATACTTCCAATAATGTTAAATGGAGCCATATTCTTGTCGATACCAACGGTATGAAAGGACCAAATATCGGCGGAAGAGATGTATTCTTTTTAGCATATTTTGAAAACGGTACGATAGACGAAGAATGGGTTGTACCGACTTGTAATTCTTTGAAAATATGTACTTTACCAGCGGATGCAAAGGATATCAGAGAAAATCATTTTAATTCAAAGTGTAAATCAAGTACACGATTTCAAGGTTGCTTTGGTAAACTGTTGAATGACGGCTGGGAAATGAATTATTAAATTTCTATATTATTAAGCTTGCAGAAGGATGATAAAACATTTTGAGCCTTTTTAAGATCTGAATTTACATAAGCATTTTTGGTTTTTGCAATTAATTCTTCTGCCTGCTTATACATTTTTTCGGCACCTTTGAGGTATTCCTGCTGTTGTGCCGACTTTATAAGCCCGAGTTCCTGAAAATATTTACCGTAAAGTATATATAATCTTGAGAGAAGGTCTTTAATGTTAAATTTTCTGGCTATTAATATTGCGCTTTCAAGATGAGATTTGGCGGTTTCAAAGTCGGAAACCGTTATACAGCATTTAGCTATAACCATTTTTAGGAGAATTACAAAGAAGTAATTATCTATTTTCGGATTTTGAGCAACCTCAAGTGCCTGTTCCGCAATTTCTCTTGCATTTTGAGGTCCTTCGGTGATTAATGTAGCATCCGCAATTAAAAACCAGGTTAACAGTGCTCCCAGAGCCATTTTCTCTTTTGCAAAATATGCAATCTGGTCATTATAAATTTCCATTGCCTGTTTTGAGTTGTTATTATCTTTGAATACTTTTCCGAGCAGAGTTTTTAAAATATTCTTGGTAAAGTTATCACCGTTGTTGTTTGCAAAGGTTACAACCTGAAATAAATCTTCCTGTACTCCGTCATAACGTTTCCTGAAAAAGTTATTTATAATGTTAATGAAATTCCATCTTAAAATTGTTTCATTATCCATCACGTTTTCGCGGTATGATCTGAGAACTTCTTCAAGCATTTGTTCCGAAGCTTTGAAATTTCCTTTAACAGTGTTTGCAAATGCTAAAGTCAATTTGCATTTGCAAATAAATAATTCGTCCTGAATTTGATTTCTGTCAATGATATCAAAAAGAATTGTCAATATTTCGAAAGACCTGTCGTTTCCCTGCATTACAAGAGCATTTGCAAGTACAAGATATGTTTTAAGCCATGTTTCATACATAAACCCTAACTGCGGGTCGGCGGCATTTTGTTTTTTACTGAAATACTGATCCAGAACAGGCATAATTTCAGTGTCAATCATATTTATAATTTGTCCGCAATTTCCGATGTTTAAAAGCGCGTTAAGTTTTGTTGTCTTGAGAAGTGCAATTTCAACGACATCTTCGGGCTTAACTTTTTTAAGCACTGAATCTACGCATTCAACTTCTCCGAAATAATTACCTGTCTTTCTGCAGCAGGATGCAAGATATGCAAGAAGTTCAATTTCTTTCGGGCTGTCACCTACAGCCTGTGCATTTGAAATTGCATCGGGAAGATATTCTATAGCTTCAGAAGGATTAGAGTTTGCAAGCAGTTTTCCGAGCCGTTCGGAAATATTATAACGAATTTTTAAGGTTTGGCTTTCATCAAATTCGTTTATAAGTGCCATTGATTGTTTTTGTGAGATTGCGTAAAGGTTAAAATCTCCGGCGTAAGCTGCAAGCTTTGTATTCTTAGTCCAAATATCGAGCGCAAGTTCGGGCTGTTTAAGGTTTTGTGCAATAATCCCGAGAATTGCGTGTGAATTGAGTGTAAAGCCGTTCAAATGGTTAAAGATTTTTTTGTTAATTTTTGAATAATTAATATCATTTTTGGCTGTTTTTATAATTGTTTCCCATAATGTTAGCGAGCTGAATTCGCAATAAAGCTCATTTACGGGTGTGATGTAATCCATTTTTTTCAAATATATCATTACATCTCTGAAAGTTTTATCATCTGTTTCAAAAATTTCTTTAATAAGGTTCATATTAATCTTGTCGCCTATAATTGCAGAACCAAGCAAAATGTCGTAAGCTATCGGATTAATATGTGAAAGCAGTGCAAGTCTATATTCAAGTACTCCTGTGAAAGTTGTTGCAAGTTCAAATTGTTGTCCGCTCAACTGACAGTCAAAACATAAATCAAGTGCGTGATTTATAAATGACGGATTTCCGCGGCTTATTTTATATATTTCAAGTAATTCGGATTTGCTTAACTGCGGTAAGCCTTGTATTTTATTGTTTTTTTGCTCAACCAGAGTATTAATTTGTTTAAATTCCAGAGGAGCAATCCCGACATCAAGATAAATATTTTCATCTTTATTTGACGGAAAATAAAAATATCCTTTAGCAGGTTTGGGCTCATTGTATATAAGCAGAAATTTTAAATTTCCCCATACATTTTCTTTTTTTATGTAGCGGCTTATAAATTCATAAGAAAAACCGTCGATAAAATCAAAGTTATCAACAACTATAACAAATTTATTGTTAAGAGTTATTGTGTCAAAAATTTTATTCAGAAAATCAAAAGTTCTGTTTTTTGCGGCTGCAATTTCTTCAAACGTTCCCTCCTGATGCGGGTAAAGAAAATTAATAAGGTCAAAGATTTCATTGTTATTAAGTTCAGAAAACTCATTTTTAAAATATTTTGATGCGTCTTTTTTAAACTGCAAATTATTTAAGCAAAAATTCGGAAGGTTAAAAATATTGAGCAAAATATCCTGAATAAGTCCGCCCGGTGTTAATTGAGTTATTGGTGTGCACTTCCCGTACAGCCAGGAAAAATTTTTGTGCTTCAAATCATGCATGATAGCTTTTAATACAAGACTTTTTCCTATGCCTTTTTCTCCGCTTAATGAAAAAATTTTTTTATCATTAGAAAGCAGACCTTTTATCAGAATATTTTTTGCACTTTGTTGTGAAACAAGATTTGCGGGATATTCAAGTCTTATTTCTCCTTCCTCTGCGGAAGGTTTGTTCGCGGAAAATATATATCCGCATTTCCTGCATTTTTCTGCATTAGGAAGGTTAACACTGCTGCAGTTAGGACAAGCTTTTAATATTTCTTTACCGCATTTTTTGCAGGTAAAGTCGAATATAGAATTTACAGTGTTGCAATTTTTACAGATTAATCCTGTACGAGCCTTACAATAAGGGCATTTAAGCGCATTGTCAGGAATTGTTTTTTTGCAAATCGGACATTTCATTATTTAAAAATCCTAATTGAATGCTTGTTTTACTTTTTCCATAAGCTTAAACAATCTTTTAGAAACTTCGGATTGAGATAAATTTAATTCTTCGGCAATTTCTTTTTGCGTCATACCTTTTTCATATCTTAAATCATAAAGCTTCAAATAATTCTTATCAGGAGTGCTTTCGTCAATTTCGTAAACCGTATCGACAATTTTTTGCAGAATTTCTTTTTTTATTGCAAGATCCTCGGGAGTATCTTGAATATCAACGGGTTCATAAGTAACTTCGATTTTCGAATAATCAGGAAGACTTGACTGAACTGCGGATTCAATAGGAACCTCTTTAGTTGACATATAACCGCTTCTCGTTCTTCTCAATCTTCCTTCGCTTTTTAAGACGTTAAGAATAGAAGTTGTTGCAATTTTTTTCAAATATGCTTCTAAAGTCGCATCCGAACTTACTGTTTTAACGATAAGAAAAGAACGTTTACAGGTTTCGTTGAAAAAGTCATCATACAAATCTTCGTTATTTACGAATTTCCTGTCATTTTTTATGATTTTTTCTATTAAATCTATTTTATCTTGAGCTAATTCCACGTTAAGGTTTCCTTGTTCTTACCACATTATAGCATAATTAAAAGTATATGATAAGACTTAAATTAAAATCAGGGGTCTTAACCTCGTTGCTGGGCGGTTTTACGACGTTTAAAGTATCTTTAACAGATTGTAACACAATGTTATCAATTTGTGTTGAACCGCTGCTTGAGGCTATTTTTGCATCCTGAACAATGCCGTCTTTACTTAATTTCAAGTTTACCTTGACTTGATTTGTGTAAGCATATTCGGTTGCAAGCAGTAAATCTGCAGATAAAGATAATTTTATACTTTTTCCGGCAGTTCTTAAATAATTTTGCATTTTGGAACTGTAAGAAAGACTTCCGGGCACATCCCACACTAACCTGTTTACTGAAAGATAAGATTCTGATGATACTTGTTTTGGTTTTGCAGGTGTACTTTTTAGTTCTTTCGCAGGCTGTGCTTTCTGAACTTCTTTAGCTGCTGATTTGCTTATATCAGGTGCATTTGTTGCAAGCACATTATCTGTTGTGTCTGCAGGCAATGCAGGTGTTGTTTCCGATGTTTTTACGGTTTCTGTCGTTCCTGCAGGTGCAAGCGGTTCAATATCCGCAGAGTTATCATTTTTCGGTTTAAATATTACAAATGCGGAAGCAGCCGCCAAAACAGTTACAAGTGCTGCCGCAACTATTATTAATTTTTTATCGGGTTGAGCTTTTTTATTAAACAAAGCCGCTCCCGGGACTTGCTGCTGAGGGATATCCTGCTCAGCAAAGTGATCATTTTCAATTGCGTCCAGTTCAGTGTCAGATGCGGGATCCGTATCATTAAACAGTACGCCGATATTATCTTCTTCGGAAGGTAAGTCATTTTCTTCATTCGAAGGAGTAAGACCGTCATCAAAATTTAACAGATCGTCTATTCCTGTTTCCGGCATATCACCCGTCAATTCGCTAACTTCCGGAATTTCTGCTGTCGCAGTATTTTCTGTTTCGTTGTTAACAGGTATGTTATCTGATAAAATATCATCGACGGAGGCTAGTTCTGAAATATCAGGCATATTGTCAAAACTGTTTATTTCTTCTTGAGGCTGAATGATATTTTCTTCATGCGTAACTTCCTGAACAGGAGTTTCAGGAGCTGCAGAAGAATTTAAAATATCATCTATTTGTGATAACAAATCATTAGATGAAATGTCTTCGGCATTTTGACCTATGCTTTCATCAATACCGAGATCTTCTATTGATATATCATCAATATTATCTTCCGACAAATTTTCAAGAAGGTTTTTACCAAATCCTTCATTTTTAGGTGTTTCATCTACATATTCTTCAACTATTTCCGGTTCCGGCAATGCTTCCACAACAGGTTCTGCTGTCAACTCCGTTTCTTCCGATGTATTATCAAAATTCTCATCATTTAATACTTCCGCTGCAGTATCTTCACCTGCACTTTCAGGTATTTCAGGAAGTTCATCAAGTGTTTCAATCATATTATCGTTATCGTCAAATGACATTGAATCGTCCATAAAATCATCAATTTCTTCATCTGCCGGAGCTTCTTCAATATTATCAAACGAAAGAGTGTCAGCTTCGAAGTTATCATTTATATCTTCTACTGAGGCGGCTTCATTTTCATCGTCAATTGTTACATTATCAAAAGAGATTGTATTATCTATTAGATTTTCATCCACTTCTATTGAGTTTGAAAGTGTTGAGGTATCAACATCGTCAAAAGATAATGTTTCAGCTTCAAAAGTCTGATCCGCAGGTTCTTCCTCTATATTTGAGGTATCAATATCGTTTAGAGATATGGTTTCTTCTTCAATATTAAACGGAGCAGGCTCATCAAGGAGGCTTTCTGTTTGAATATCGTCAAAAGAAATTTTATTGTCGATTTGTTCAATAAAATCAGTATTTTCAGTTTCTTCGGGTAAATCAACACTACCGAGAGAAATCGTTTCTTCTTCAATTTTTTCTTCGGGAAGATGAATATTATCAAGCTCTGACGTATCAACATCATCAAGAGAAATTGCTTCGGGAGCGGTTACATCTCCGCTGATTAAATCTTTTGAAATTTCAAGTCCGTTGTCAACAATATCAAGTGTAGTATCAACGGCATTTAATGCTGTTTCTGCAGTTTCAAGAGTACTGAAAACTTCACCTGCCGCCGCTGCAGCTACTCCTTCTTCAAAAGTTTCACTGAAATCGTTTGTTATTGTTTCGTGTTCGTCGTTTTGCACTTCCTGAACAGGAGGTTCGTCAAATGATATATTTTCAATATCCCCGAGAGGTTCAAGGTCTAGTTCCGAAAATTCAGTAACGGAAGTTTCTGTTTGCTCCTGTAAATCAACTGCTTCTTCCATTGACATTTCCTGCTGAACTTCAGCATTATTTGTGCTGTCAAGTTCGTCAAGAAGTGATAAATCTGTTATTTCCGGCGAAGTTTCTTTTCTTTTAATCTCAGGTGATGTCATAGCTTTGTATGAAAGAGTTTCAAAGTTTTCATATTCAATAAATTTATCCCTGAGCTCAGCACTTTTTGTCAGCTGTTTTATTAAATATTTTTTATCCTCATCAGAAATATCATTATCAGCCATTGCAATAATAATTCTTTCAGAATTTTCTAAATCTTCCTGCGAAAGTTTTTCTTTTGTACTTCCGCTATACGCCTCAATATATTGTTTTAAGTCTGCGGCAGAACTGAGCTTTTCTTTTTCAATAAAATAATATTGAGAGTTTTGATTATTTTTATTTATAAGCTTTGGTTCGAAAAATCCCAGGAATTTAACATGAGTAAAATCTTTAGCGAGGTTAAAAACAAGATAAATATCAGGAACAAGATTGTACTCAAAATGTGATTTAGGAATAAAAATAACATTTTCATCAAAAACAACTCTGACATCTATATGGATATTCGGCAGCATAATATCAGAAATATCCATTTCTTCAAGAATTTTTTTAATTGAGTGAATATTATAAGTTTCAGAAACATCAATATTTTCAGCCGCTAAATATTTAAGAGCCAGTTCTGCACCGAGTGTGTTAATATAAGCTCTGTTTTTTGTATCTTTGTGTGCAAAAGCATTAGCAGCTGCACTTGCATCTAATTTATCCTGATCTTCAATGTAAATTAATGTTTCTTGTTCTGTAACCATACTATTCTCCTCTTATACTCAATAAGATGACACTCAATAAAAAAATATTCCAATTTTCTTGTAAATTTTTGTAACAATTGTTGAAAAAGTTTATTTTTTTCGTCAAAATTAGTTTATCAGTCGTTTTATATTGGTGTGAAATTGAATAAAATAGATATGTGTAGATAAAAGGAGGTTTTTTCCATGATAAGTTCTGTTTCCAATGTAAATTTTCGCGGTGATGCCGCTCCTGTAAATGCTCAGGACTTAATAAATTCACCGGGTAAATATACAACTCAGGCTCCTAAAGCTGAAGCGCCCGCAGATTCTTTTGAAAAAGAAGGGGTTGCCGCTGAAAAGAAAAAAAGTAAAGCGCCTGCAATAATCGGTACTGTAGTCGGCTTATTGGCTGCAGCATATGTAGGTTTGAGTATTGCTGTGGGTAAAAAAGCTTTAACAAGAGCTGTTGCAGAAGAAGGAAAAGAACTCGGATTTATGGGTAAAGTTAAAAACTTCTTTGTAAGCATTGGTGAAAGCGGCGAAAAACTCTGGAACAAAATCAGAGGCAAAAAAGTTGAAGATGGCGATGTAAAAACAAAAGGAGAAACTCCTGAACCTAAGAAGCCTGAAACTGATAAAGGTCCGGAAGTAAACAATAACAATAAACCTGAAGAAAATAAAGCTTCTGGAGGAGAAAATAAAGCAGAAGGCGACAAAAAGTCTGAAGGAAATAAAGCTCCTGAAGGAGAAAATAAAGCAGAAGGCGATAAAAAACCTGAAGAAAATAAAGCTCCTGAGGGTGAAAATAAAG
>ERZ780046.1015-NODE-1015-length-10259-cov-2.839181_pt1 | contig 10259 bp, 3 predicted proteins | sample MGYA00511848_ERZ780046 | MGnify/ENA primary metagenome ERZ780046 (study PRJEB29588, sample SAMEA2147983) | human gut metagenome | biome: human gut; feature: human-associated habitat; material: faeces | place: Denmark | collected 2008/2010 ...
ATCATTCAGCTTTGCATTGACGAGTATCGAGCCGCCTGTATAAGCAGCCAAGGATGCGACATCTGTTCCTCTAATCGTTCCTCCTCCAATAGATACTTTTGCTCCGTGAGACTCAACAGCTCTCCACATCTTGGAGTCAATATCCACAAGTCCTTTAATGTCTACGAGCGCACTTCCATTATGTTTCTGCGCTTCAATAGCACCGAAATCTTCTCCCGTGTCTTTTACACGGATTTTTACTGCATGTGCCGGATCATCATCATTTTCTATGATTAACTTTGCATGGCCGCTTCCGCTTTTCCATCTTTCGTCACCACGTACCCCTGCTACCAGGATTCCTCGTCCATAAAGGCTTCCCTTCGGATCGGATTCGATGTACATTCCGTTGACATTCTTGATTGTTAATGTACCGCTGTAGACGGTAATTGCATTGGGGTTTTTCTTCGGCAGGCGCTCCGTAATGGATTTCAGTTCCAGCCGGTGTCCGATCATGTCGATATCCCCGACCACATCACCATTCCAGTAGATATTTCCGAACTTATTATCGTTTACCGTTGTTACAGGATCATCTTCCGCATGGGTTACCAGTGACAAGTCATGATCAAATTTATAGTGGCCTTTTCCGTCATAAACTCCCGCTTTAGACCAGAAATCCCGCGCTTCTTCAGCAAAATAGTTCGCTTCCACGATTTGATGGCGTACCGGATTAACCAGTGGCGGCGGCGTGGGTTTTCCCTGCACATATCCCTGTCCGTTTTCTTTCTTGAAGAGCATGTCTTTCATTTCCAAGGTCTTGGATGATGAGGTCAGTCCTTCGGCTATTGTCGCCTGTCCGGTCAGTTTTTCTTCTCCGGTCTTGTAGGCATCGTAATACAGTTTTCCTGCCAGAGCATTCAGTATTTCATATATCTGGGCTTCATCAGTCATGGTAATTCCACTATTATCCGTGACTACGGTAATGCGTGACCCTTCTGCCGCAGATCCGATGTGTACATCTCCCGACTTGTAATCTTCCGCCTTCGTGCCCGCGTTCTCATGCTTATAGAACAGTTTCATATTTCCCTTGTAGTTCTCAATGGTTATCGGTTTCTCATTTTTCTGGTAAATGTTGCCGCCATCAGCCTCAAGGTTTTTGATTTTACTTTCTTTAATGCTGTCTGTTCGGGCTCCTTTTCCTTCATGGTACCAGGAGGCTCCGTCAGAAAGCATCATGTACGTTTGACCAGCTGTTCCGGCATCTGTTCCTATCAACCCTTTTATGTAGGACCCGTCCGTATTCAGAACCAGTCCCAATCTTCCTTTCTGAGCAAGTACATTCCCTTCTATCTGTACATCATGTTTGACTGCTCCTGCCGTAAGAACATTTCTGTCCGACAAATTGCCGTTGATCTGGATTTTACCGTCATTATTTATCTTCAAACTGGACGCCTTATCCCCTTTGGCTATTATTTTCCCGCCGCCGATTGACACATCGCCCTTATTTGCCTGAATTACGCTGACATCATCATTCTCAACATCTACCAAACCTTTTATAACAAGCTTTGCGCTTCCGCCATCCTTTGCACTCCTGCCGTCCACAAGTATAGCTGCGTCTTTTTCCGCTGCCGTATTACGTATCTTCACAGCATGTTCCGCTTGATTATCATTAGATATAGTGAGGCTCGCTCCATTTCTGCCCTGTCCCCAGACATAAATACCGCTCTTTGCATTTTTATCGCCATGTATGTCAATATCTATACCTGCCGCGTTCTTTATTTCCAGATCACCGCCATGTGACAAAATTCCCGACGCATAATGCCTTAAATGATTTGCCTCAGAAACCAAGGTCAGCTTATGTCCGTTCATATCAATAAAGCCATCCGCTATATAATCCGGATCTCCCCATATGATATTTGCTACATTGGCACCTTGATTTCCCCCGTATGTCAGAGTCTTGGGATTTGATAAATCAACCTTGATCGTGGTATCGGACTTCAGGACATAACGATGATCATCATCCTCACCATCTTTATACCCGTTATTCATCCAATACATATTCCCCGATCCCAGACCATCTTCAACAATCTGTTCACTTACATCCAGATTTGCCGGCGGCACGGGTTTATCTTCTACATACCCCTGTCCGTTTTCTTTTTTGAACAGCAGGTCTCTCATTTGTAATGTTTTAGATGACGCCGTCAGTCCTTCGGCTATCTCTGCCTGTCCCGCCAGCTTCTTTTCTCCGTTTTTATAAGCATCGTAATACAGTTTTCCCGCCAAAGCGTTTAAAGCCTTATACACCTGGTCTTTATCTGTATCAACAATTCCTTTATTATCTGTAACTACCGTAATGCGTGATCCTTCTGCCGCGGATCCGATATGGGTGTCTCCCGCCTTGTAGTCTTCCGCCGCCATGCCTGCATTCTCGTGGGCGTAATAGATTTTTCCCGCGCCGCTGTAATTTTCAATTACAAGCTGTCCCGCATCTTTTTGATAAATTGCACCGCCTTTTGCATCACCGGCAAACCTGGTTACACGGCTGCCCTGTCCCGCATTCAGCGTGTTCCATTCACCACCTTCTGAAAGAAAAAGATTCACCTTTCCTTTTATATCTGCCTGTGTTCCGCCGACCCATTTCGATCCGGCAGTAAGACCAACATAAGCTTCTGACCCAGCATCCATGCGAATCGTCCCCTGCAAATCCGCTTTTGATATTCCGATTGCGCTTCCATCCTGATTCACATTGATAAATGTCCGGAATCCTTTCGCGGCGCTGATAAGATACCGTTCTTTCTGATTCTCTTTGACTTTGAGCGTACCGCCGCCAATACGAAGAACATTCTTCTCTGTTTTGCCGCCCCAAAGCGATTCGTCCGTTTTAATCAGGTCAGAAAGTGACCCATTCTTTGAATCATCAATATCCGCTGAAGTAATAGAAATAGTATTATTGCTTCCAATCATATATATGCCATAAGTTTTTGACTGATCGCCCCGATTCCATTGCATAAGGCTAATTGCGCCCGGCTTGATTGTGAATCTTCCATTAATCGCTAAATCAGAACAGTCCATAGACGAAATGCCTGTCGTTTTGATAGAACCGCCGCGCAATTCTTCAATCACTACATCAGCATTGATCGTCGTCTTCACCAGGTCTTCACTTACTTTTTTATTAAATCTCTGGCTAAAATTACCCACTGCGATACCATGTGCAGCAGTATACTTGCTGCCGCTGTCTCCTGAGGGCGACCACAGCGTTTTCGCTTTGATGGTAATCGTACCGTTTTTCCCCGGATTGGTTTTATTGCTGTCAACCACGATAGTTGTCTTATTATTCGCCTTGATCCCGTATGCAGAATAATCGGTCCCCAAATCAGCAACTTTCGTCAAGTCGAGCGTCAGGTCATGACCCGCCATATCAATATTAATTGTCTTAATTGAGGCCTTATCATGCGTATATCCTAAAATACCTGCTGCGACGGACTTGAATCTTTCTTTAGGCATGTTATTTTTATTAACAACCTGTGCCAGACGGTCTGCAGTAAATACTTCACTTTCACTGATCGGATTTGTAGACTGATCTGCCATCACCTGGCATGTACCCGCCAGCAGCGCAATTGTAACACCGGCAGCCAGCCGCCTCATCTGTAATTTACTTACCTTATTCCGTTTCATAATTCCTCCCTATTTTTCAAACATAAACTCTCCGCCGGATACTCGATTAGCATCCCGGCCTTGCCCGATAGCAGGCAATTCATCCTCTTCTAAAACATACCCATCCGGATCTGAACCGCTTACCGCGGTCATGAAACCCGTGTCACATGAACCGGATTTACTCCAAAAAGTATTTCAAATTATCCATGCCCGGCACTCCCTTTCATCCACTCCATTAAACGCAACAAAAAACGAGACAATAAAAAGATGCACAGATTTCATAATTCTAAATCTGAACCGGATTTCCCATATCCGGCTTCCTTATGCATCTAACCTTATGCCTCGCAAGTCATTAGAAAATCAGAAAACAAAGTGGCACCCTGACTTAGTTCCTCATTCTGTCATATCTCCGTGAAAGACTTACTATGACACAATTCCCCATACAGTTGCGGGCCAGTTCCGGAGTCTCACCGGATTCCCCACATGAGCTCTTCAGCTTTTGTCCTCATATAGTATTAAATTATTGGATAACCATTATTTATTAAGAAACAGCTATTTGTATCTCATAATTTCAAATGATTATCTAATTTCATCTTGTAAATTATACTATATTACTTTTCAAATATCAACAATAAATGATATTCCAATTGGTAATTTTAATTATTTTTTATAAATCCTTTTCAAATACAATGTTAACTTACTCTGTTTCGCATACTTATCTAATTATCTCCCAAGTATAAAAGACTGCCGTCCTGTCCCCAGGAAAGCAGTCCTTTATTTTTTCTTCTTATTATTCAGTTCTCATGACAAAATCTTGTTTCATTCCCCTTTTGGAAGTTGACATCATGCTCAGAAGCTGAAGCGAATTCCTGCATTGATTCTCCAGTCTACCTTGTAATCTCCGCCAAAGCTCTTTGTGAAATCTGCATAAATCATGCTTCTCGGACTCAGGTAGTAGTTGCCGCCCAGTGCAATTTCTGCCCAGGTATCCTTAAGGCTGAACGAGGACCGCTTGCCTGTTTTTCCGGGTTCACTGAACAGGATGTGTCCATCTCCGTCAAATTCATGGAACAGACTTGCTTTGGCATAGAAATTGCCTTTGTCACTCTCTACTCCGGCTACTACACCCAGGCGCCCAATCAAACTGTTGACTGATGATTGATTGACACGCATGCTTTCACCACTAGGCGCCGCTGCATCAAAGCTGTCCGATGACAGCCGGCTCCATGTCAGTTCTGCCTGCGGCGTTACAAAGCCTTTGCCCATACGAATCTTTTTACCGTATTCGGCACTGATGCCATATCCGTATGTATCATACTTACCTTCTACATAATTCCTGAGTGCCGGTGCACTGTACTTGTTGTAGGCTGTGAACTTATTAGAAAGTTTTCCTGCTTTCGCAATGACATCCACATATTGTCCATCTTCCGACACTCTGGTCGCATAGGCCGCCAATGTGTACAATTTCGGATCGCCTTTTCCTCCATATCTGTATGTTGCGCTGCCTTCATTTTATCCAAAAGCACCGCCTACATGCCAGCCTGATGCCAGACGTTTATCTATGCCCACCTGGGCCGCCCAGTAGCTGTTCTTCATATACGCATTGTTGGCGTCATAACTAATCCGGCCGCCGTAGGCTCTTGCCCACAAACCACTTTCCGCACCAATTCTGAGATCTCCCATGCGCTTATACATATCATTCATGTCATTCCGCCATACAAGGATAGAGGAAGTCAAAGCGCTCCTGGTACTGCTCATGATCGAGGTTTCGTAATCACCGGTTTCGATTTCCGAATCCGTAGCAGGTGTGTAATCAAGGTATCCCTGTCCATTTCCCTTAAAGCTCAGTGTTTCCGTTTTCAGGGCGGCACTGCTGGATGTCAGTCCTTCAGCAATTCTCAATTTACCTTTCAGATTTCTTTCTCCATTCTGATATCCAGTATACTGCAGCTTTCCTGCCAGTGCATTCAGTGCTTCGCTGACCTTGTTTTTGTCAGCTGCCTTTTTCGAATTTGTATCCAGGCCGGCATTATCAGTAATCATATCCACTGTGGAACCGGCATCGGCTGCCGCGATGAAAGTGCTGCCGCCAAGTACCTTTGTCGGGTTTGTCTTGTCATGGGCATAAATAAGAGACATTTCCCCGCCAAAGTGTCCAATATCCGTCGTTCCGCTTACTGAATCCGTCTTGTCAAGGGTACCTTTAGTAGAGACAAGCTTACGAACCTTACTGTCACCGGTCTGCTGCCACTTGCCTCTCAGATCGACATCTGTACTGCTGTTCATACTGGTGCCTGTCCAGATACCGTCACTTTCTACCTTGACTTTTGTCTCTCCGCTGCCGGTGCTGCTCCCTTTCCAGCTTCCGCCATTGGAAAGAGTTACATTCGTCTTACCTTCACCGGATACATCGCCTTGCAAGGACGCTCCGGCCCGATCCATAACAACATCAGATGTAGATGCGGCATCCGTCTTGATTCCACCGGAAACGGTTCCGTTTCTCAGTTTAAGCTTTCCGCCGTTAAGCGCAGATGCACCATTTACAACATTTGTATTTTCTGTTTCAATCGTTCCGTTATCTGCTGTCGCCGCACCGCTTACACTGCCATCGGTCAGATTGATACTGCCGCCCGCCGCTGCAGTGACATTGCCTTCTGTTTCTGCCCCATGGATGGAAACTGTACCGTTATCGGCTTCCACATCTCCTTTCAATTTTCCGTTCCGAAGGCTTACTGAAGATCTGGCACCCGCACGAACAGCTTTGCCGCCAGATCCTGCCGTTACATTGGTTATACCTGCTGCTTCCACAATACCGCCGCCAGAGGCCACGATACCATCTCCTTCGGCAGTGATATTAGAGTTTCCGGAAAGAAGCACTTTACTTCCCGCACCGTCGGCAACTACACCGGTCTTGCCTGTAATATTGGCATTGCCTTTAATATCAGCGGTCTTTCCTCCTTCTGCTTTGACACCGACGCCAGTATTTCCTCCATTCAGATTCAGCGTATTTTCTCCGCTGTCCACATGGATATCCTTCGCACCTGCATCGACAGCCGCACCGGAATCTCCGTTGACAGTAGCCGGATTCTTTGTGAACTTATAGGTATCCGTATCCGATTTATAAACGCCGGCTTCCTTGTATACCTGTTCAGAAGCAGTACTGCCGTCTATAGTCTTATTAATCGGATCCGTGACCTGTTCATTCGGATAAGCGGTTTCATAAAGGTACTGCCCCTGACCGTTATCTTTCTTAAAGGTTATATTTCCTGTTTTGAGAACCGCTTCAGAACTGGTCAGACCTTCTGCAATTTTTACAAAACCGGTCAGATTCTTTTCTCCGTCCGCATACGCTTTATAGAAAAGTTTATTCGCAAGAGCGTTCAGTGTTTCACTGACCAGATTCTTATCCGCAGATGCATTGGAAGATGTATTCAGCCCCTTATTATCCGTGATGAGGGATATGCCGGAGCCAGATGCCGCTTTCCGTATGATGAAATCTCCGCCGATCATGGTTTTCGGCGCTGTTTCTTCGTGTGCATAATATACATCCGTGTAACCGCTATAGTTATCTACGGTGATATTTCCTGTGTCTTTCTGGAAGATCTGTCCTGCCTTATCCGCACTTACTCCGCCGGCAAGTCTTGTCAGATGGCTGCCTTCGAAGTTTTTGCCGCCCCAGGATGTTCCGGTATCTCCATACTTTTCATTCATCCATGCGGCACCGTTGGCAAGGAACAGATTGGCCTCCCCTTTGAAGGTCAACTCTCCTGCTTTCTTCCCTTCATCGGGGAATGCATTATACACAACCCCTTGGAGTGTAGAATCCGACGTGGTCAGTCCCAGATTAATCTGTGACAAAGTTCCTTTCTTATCCACCTCATTGACAGCACCGGTCGTTACCGCCAGATTTCCCTTAATATTGACTTTCTTGTCAAGGCTTCCTACGGCATTTCCGTTGCTGTCAAGCTTGACATTCATGTTGACAATACCGTCTTCTGCACGGATAGCCGCATAGGGATTTGTCGATGCCTTGTCCACTTCAATGCTGCCGCCGCCGTTGACTGTCACTTTGCTGCCGCCGGCATTGGCAAAAATACCATGGGCTTTGCCTTTCAGGTCTACATTTCCGTTGACTGTGATATCAGCTCCCATAGAATTGGGCCCCATATTACTGGTGGAGTATAGTCCGGTTGCCCCATAATAACTAAAGCCGCCATTGTGTCCGTCCACATCGGCTGTCACATTTCCATTAACTGTCAATCTGCTGTTTCCCTGGATATAAGCACCCAGCGTATTGGCTGTTCCGCTTACTTTCAGATTGACATTTCCATTAATCGTCATTTCGGGCCGGATAGCTGCATTGCTGTTTGCCATATGGATGCCTTCAGCACGGGATGTGCTTGTCACTTCTACATCCAGGTTCTTCGCGGTGATTTCTGCTTTCTTCGCAGTAGACTGGTTGATTCCGTAGACTGTACCGCTGCCTTCCACCGTCTTCATTTTCAGCGTTTTTCCATCAGCCCGGATAATGACATCTTCTTCTACTTTTACTGCAGGTCCGCCTGCAGCAACAGTAATTTCAGAATCCTTTGTGAATTTGTATGTACCGTCTTCTTTACGCACACCGGTATTGACATATTTCATGTCCTTCGCCTTTACGCCGGTGATAGTATCGGTAAATGCTGTTTCTGTCTGTTCTTCAGGAATATCCGAAGCCGGTGTATAGAGGTACTGCCCCTGACCGTTGGATTCCTTGAACGTTATATCTTCCATACGTTTGGACAGGCTGGAAGACGTCAGGCCCTCGGCAATTTCTACTTTACCGGCAAGATTGGTTTCCCCATTTTTATACGCAGTATAAAACAGCTTATTCGCCAGAGCATTCAGCGTTGCGCTGGCCAGATTCTTATCTGTTGCTTTGGACGAATCCACATTAAGACCCTTGCTGTCGGTAATCAGAGTAATTCCCGATCCAGGCTGCGCTTTAGTCACGGTAAAAGTCCCGCCGAGGATATCCGTGGGTTTCTCATCCTTATGCCCATAGTATACGTTTGTAAATCCCTTATAATCGTCTACGCGGATATTAATGCCTTCGCTGTCTTCATCCTCTCCGGGTTTCTGGAAAATATGACCCGCCTTATCGGCGCTTTCCCCGCCGACCAGCCGTTTCAGATGACTTTCCGAAAAATCCTCTCCGAAATAAGCATCAGGCGGTTCGCCCCAGGCTTCATTCGTCCAGGAGGCACCATTCTGCAGCCACAGATTAATTTCTCCAAAAAATTTCTTGCCGCCGGCGTCATTGCCTTCATCTTTAAACGCATTATAAGCGACCCCCGTCCAGCTGGAATCAGGCGTAGCCAGCCCCAGATTGACACGGGTATAAGGCTCCGGCTCAGCCACATTGATCGCGCCGGCGGATGCGCCCGCAATGCGCCTACATTCCCTTTTATCGTAACTTTGGCACTCCCGGCTCTGACAGGCACTTTATTTTCATCCCGTTCCATATTCATCGTGGTAGTGGCGCACTCTGCCAGAAGCGCATAATATCCTTTGGTATTATCTTTATTGATTTCTATATTTCCGCCGCGGAAGTAAATATCCGAATGCCCGCCATTGGCAAATACACCATTGGCATTCACTTTCAGATCCACCAGTCCGTTAACGGTCAGCTTCGGTCCCAACTGAAGTTCATAATTATTTCCGGCATAGATGGCGGAACCGCCATAATAGCTGAAACCACCGTCATTTTCCACATAAACCGCCCAGGGATTCTTTTCATCATGGGTATTCATCGTCACGTTCCCATTGATGGTGACTTCCGCATTGCCGCACAGATACATGCCCAGTCCGTAATTGGCGCCATGAGCCCTGATATCCGTATCTCCATTAATCGTCAACCTGTACGGTGCATCCTTATTCGTTCCGCCCTGCCCGCCTACACTGATTCCTTCAGCGCGACTCTTTGTATTCCCTGCGTCAATAATCAACTTTTTAGCAGTAATAGTAACCCCTTTTTTAGAGTTTGCTTCCACCGCATGAACAAGGGTATGTTTGTCATTTACATGTCCATAAAACTTTAAAACATGCCCTGATGCGTCAATATTTACAGGATAATCCAAATCTCCCACTTTGACGCCTTGATTCGTTTTTATAAGAGAATCATCGGTAAATTTATAATTTTTCCCGCCATCCTTTGTTATGTGGGCCATAACATATTCAGACGCGTTATCTTCCTTTCCTGTTATGCTGCCAGTGTACTCCTCAAAATCTTCTTCGGCATATGCCGCCGGACTATACAAACCAAGACTGCCGAGTAATGACAATGTAATTGCCGCTGTCAGAAACCGTTTCCCCGATTTCCATTTCGAATATTCTTTCATAATCTGTTCCTCCATCTTTCTCTTTTCAGAAATATGAAATATATACCCCGCTTCCCTGCAGCAGGGTATTATACCGCAGCCGGAACCGTCACGATACCTGCTGTCTGCCACACTATTTCCGCACCGCCTTTCTCAGAACTCGCACCGGAAACCGGCATTCAGCTGCCACTCCCGTTTCCAGTCCCCGCCAAATCCTCTTGTCACATCTATATAAATACGGCTTACAGGTGACAGATTATACGTGCCGCC
>ERZ780046.1026-NODE-1026-length-10161-cov-6.581041_pt1 | contig 10161 bp, 6 predicted proteins | sample MGYA00511848_ERZ780046 | MGnify/ENA primary metagenome ERZ780046 (study PRJEB29588, sample SAMEA2147983) | human gut metagenome | biome: human gut; feature: human-associated habitat; material: faeces | place: Denmark | collected 2008/2010 ...
GGGTGTCCCCTGCGCACCGGCCGTCCATGCGTGGCTGGGAACGCTGCAAAGCGGCGCGATTCGCTTTTCGCCGGGGCTTTACAACACGGCGCAGGAGATGGACGACACGGCGCTGCTGCTGGCACGATTATTGCAAGCATAAGAAAATCCCTGCACCGTTTGCGTGATGCAGGGATTTTTCTGAATATGCGGTGAAGCCGCTTACCAAGACAGCACCTCGTGACCCGTATCCGTCACAAGCACCATGATTTCCCACTGCGCCGACGGTTTGCCGTCTGCCGTGAAGATTTCCCAAGTGTTGCCCGGATGCGTCCCAACCTCGTCCGTACCCATATTGACCATCGGCTCGATGGTGAAAATCATGCCGGGAGCAAGCGCCATTTCCGTGCCGCGCTTCGTGACGTAGCTGACCCACGGGTCTTCGTGGAATTCCAGCCCGCAGCCGTGGCCGCCGACTTCGCGCACGCCGCGGTAGCCGTTCGCGCGGGCATGGTCGTTGACCGCCTGCCCAACGTCGCCCAAGAAACCCCACGGCTTCACTTGCGCCAAGCCCAGTTCGACGCACTCCTTCGTCACTTGCACGAGCTTGCGGTTTTCGTCGCTGACGTCGCCGATGCAGTACATGCGGGAAGAATCGGAAAAATAGCCATTCAGGATGGTCGAGCAGTCCACATTGATGATGTCGCCGGATTTCAGCACAACGTGCTTCGACGGGAAGCCATGGCAGACCTGATCATTCACTGACGTGCAGACGCTGTACGGGTAGCCCTCGTAGTTCAGCGGTGCGGGAATGCCGCCCATGTCGCGCGTCATGGTGGACACGATGTCGTCGATTTCTGCCGTCGTCATGCCCTCATGAATTTGCTTTCCTATTTCGTCCAGCACGGCAATATTGATTTTGCAGCTTTCCTTGATTTTTTCAATCTGCTCCGGCGTTTTAATCATTTTATGCGTCGGAACGATGTGCCCCTGTGCCGCCAGCGACGCAATCTGCTGGTCAAACGCACAGTGGCAGCTCTTGTATTTGCGGCCGCTCCCGCACCAGCAGGGGTCGTTGCGTCCCGGCAGATGCGGAAACGAGAAAGCAGGGAAATTCATACACTTTCCTTTCTACGATGGCACTCAGCGGTGGTCGCCGAGGAAGAAAATCGCCAGCGTACCGGGGCCGGAGTGGGAGCCAATGACTGGGCCAACATACGTCACCAAGACGCCCGCAATGCCGGGGATTTCCGCCTTGATGATGTCTGCCAGCGCGTTCGCCTCATCCTCGCAATCGCCATGGCTGATGAAAATCATCTGCCCTTCCGGGTTGACGATATGCTCCTTGACGCGGTTGGCAAGGATGCGGATGCTGCGGCGGCGACCCGTCACCTTCTCCACAACTGCCAAATGACCTTCCTCATCAACGTGCATAATCGGCTTGATACGCACGAGCGAACCGACAACCGCGCTGGTTGAAGACAGGGGGCCGCCACGATAGAGGAACATCAGGTCATCGACGGTGAACCAGTGAATCAGGTGCTGAATATGCTCCTTGACCCACTTTGCGTTCTCCTCGATGGACATGCCCTGTTCGCGGTTCTGCAGCGCATAATGCACCAGCAGGCCCTCGCCTGCCGACGCGCATCGGCTGTCAATCACGATGATTTTCTGATTCGGGTACTTCGGCGCAAGTTCCTTCGCCGCGTCCGCTGCGGCGGCATAAGTGCCGGACAGTCCGCTGGAGAACGTAATGCAAAGGACATCTTGACCCTCGTCCAGCAGCTTCTGGAAGCATTCCTCCCACGTCGCGGTATTGACGGCGGAGGTCTTAATCACCACGCCGCTGCGGAGCTGACGATAAGTCTCCTTTTTCGCCACTTCCGACGTTCCCGGAACGGAGGAAACGCCATTGATCGTGCAGGAAAGCGACACGATGTGGAAATCATGCTGTGCCTCCACCCAAGACTGCGGCATGTCAGTGGAAGAATCCGTAACAATATAGTACATTTTTGTCCTCCTGATGTGCTTTGGGGGAGCAGCGCCGCCTGCAGGCAGCGTCCACCTTCGCTTGTCTCCGAATCAGGATGTGCAGATTTGGAAACAATGCAGCTCTGCGGTCGCGCAAAAAAGGAGACAGAGGCTCTCACCTCTGCCTCCTGCGCAGACACATCAAATAGAAAAGATGCTCCCAGAGTGACGATGCACTGCATGTTTTTCACCCGCTATTAAAGCAGGTAGGTGTCCTGCCGTCTGCATCTGCCTTCCCCTGGCGTTTTGCAACGGGGGCATGACATAGCCGAACATAGACCCGGACTCCATTTGTAGAAATGTGGGGAAAACCAGCGTGCTGTCAGACACCCCAGGAGCATCTCCCCCTGCCTTTCATTATAAGCAGGAGGAATCGCCGTGTCAAGAGGATTTTGAAATCAAATCAAACGAAATCGCAAACTTCCACGTTTAGAAAGGGAATGTTTGAAAATCAACAGCTTTCTGATGTGGATGATGTCTTCGCCATTCGCGGCTGCTTAGCGCTGCACGCGACCCGTGCCGGAACCCTTCATCAGGCTCTCGACCTCAGAGACGGAGACGCGGTTGTAGTCGCCCAGAATCGTGTGCTTCAGGCAGGATGCCGCCACAGCGAACTCCAGCGCGGTCTTTTCGTCCGCGTAGGTGTTCAGGCCGTAGATCAGGCCGCCGCCGAAGGAGTCGCCGCCGCCCACGCGGTCAACGATATCGGTGATGGCGTACTTGCGGGAGAGGAAGAAGTCCTTGCCGTTGTACAGGCAGGCAGACCAGTCGTTGTGGTTGGCAGACTTCGACTCACGCAGGGTAATCGCCACGCGCTTGATGTTCGGGTAGGTCTGCATTGCCAGAGACGCAATCGCCTTGTAGTTCTCGATGTTCAGCGCGCCGTCTTCCACGTCGCCCTGAGATTCCGCCTTCAGACCCAGAGACTTCTGGAAGTCCTCTTCGTTGGCGATAACGGTGTCAACGTACTTGACCAGCTCGGTCATGACTTCCTTGGCGTCCTTGCCGTACTTCCAGAGGTTCTTGCGGTAGTTCAGGTCGCAGGACACATGGATGCCCTTCGCCTTCGCCGCCTTCACCGCTTCCAGAGACAAATCCGCCGCACCCTGAGAGATGGCGGGGGTGATGCCGGTCAGGTGGAACCACGTCGCACCCTCAAACGCCTTGTCCCAGTCGATGTCGCCGGGCTTGGCTTCCGCGATGGCAGAACCCGCGCGGTCATAGATGACCTTGGAGGGACGCTGCACAGCGCCGGTTTCCAGATAGTAGATGCCCATGCGGCCGTCCTTGCGGACAATCTTAGTGGTATCAACGCCGAAGCCGCGCAGTTCGCGGATGCAGGCATTGCCGACATCGTTGGTGGGCAGCACGGTCACGAACGCGGTTTCCATGCCGTAGTTCGCCAGAGAAACAGACACGTTCGCCTCGCCGCCGCCGAAGGTCGCTTCAAGGGAGGGAGACTGGAACAGGCGCTCATACGCCGGGGACTTGAGGCGAAGCATGATTTCGCCGAACGTTACAACCTTAGCCATTGGATTTTTCCTCCTAATTTTATACTGGCAAATGATGCCTATGAATTACTTCTGCACCAGATGGAACGCGAAGCCGCCGATTTCGTCTTCCAGATAGATGGCGATCAGCTTGCCGTTCTTCACCACAGCGCTGTCCTCAATGAACTTGAAGCCACGCTGTTCCAGATGCCACTTCGCGCGCGGGACGCTGTTCGTACCGATAGCGATGTGACCGTTCGTGCCGCGGCCCTGCTTCTTCATCAGCTCGTAGCCCGTGCCGACGAAGTTGGAGGAGTTGCCTTCCTTGATGGGCCAGCCCATGAGTGCGGAAATCTTCTTCGCCGTCTCCATGGAGCTTTCCGCGTCGGGGCAGTTCAGACCGATGTGGCGCACTTCAAAGCCGAGCATCTTGTCCACCGCAGAGCGGGTCAGGTCAGTGATGCGCTGCCAGTCCTTCGCAGCCACCGCGTCCTTCGGCACCATCCAGGAGCCGCCGCAGCAGAGAATCTTGTCGAACGCGAGGTAGTCGAGCATGTTGTTCTCGTTGATGCCGCCCGTGGGCATGAACTTCATGTCCGGGTACACCGGCGCCATCGACTTGATGAGCTTCAAGCCGCCGACCGCTTCCGCCGGGAACAGCTTGACAGCCTTCAGGCCGTACTGAATCGCAATCTGCACATCAGACGGATTCGCCGTGCCGGGGCAGACAGGGATGCCCTTCTCCACGCAGTACTTCACCACGTCAGGAGACAGACCGGGGGATACAATCGCCGCCGCGCCAGCATTCACCGCACGGTCGACCTGCTCCGTCGTCAGCACCGTGCCCGCGCACAGCAGCACATCGGGCATGGCTTCATGCACGCGGCGGATGGCTTCCTCCGCAGCCGCCGTACGGAAAGTGATTTCCGCCACCGGCAGACCGCCGTCAGACAGCGCCTTGCACAGCGGCACAGCGTCGTCCGCATCATTAACAGCAATGACCGGCACGAGGCCAGCCAAAGACAGCTTCTCCAAAAATTCCATGACACATCGTCCTTTCTCTGTGGTCTTACGCGTGCTTGTAAGCGTTTACAAGCGGTCATGCGGATGAAGGAAGGCTCGCTTCCCTATCCACTTGACGCACACGAACTGAACCAGTATCATCATACAACGTTTTCTGTCTTCCGTCAAGGGAAAATGCAGCATTTTGCACATTTTTCGCGGAAAAAACGCGCAGACGGGGCGAAAGGGCGCGTCAGGAGCATCTTGCGAAATAACGCCAAGCATGGTATAATAAAATCAGCATGAAAAGAGCGTTCATGCTCTTTCACAGAGAGAGGGATGAAGGATGAGCCAAGTCATTTCGTTCAAATGTCCGTCGTGCGGCGGCTATTTGGTTTTCGACCCGGTCAAGCAGCGTTTCCAGTGCCCTTATTGCGGCGGCAGCTTTGCTGAAAATGAGCTGAAGGAACAGTCCGAGCAGCGACAGCAGGCAGCGGAACAGGCCCGCAGTGCGGAGCCCAATTCGGAGCTGCGTTCCTATCACTGCCAAATGTGCGGCGCGGAAATCGTGACCGATACGACGACCGCCGCAACCCGATGCTACTACTGCCACTCCCCCGTTGTGCTGAACGACCGTCTGACCGACGAGTTCCGCCCCGACGGCGTAATTCCTTTCAAGCTGGACAAAAAGGCGGCAGAGGCGGAGTTCAAATCGTTCATCAGCAAAAAGCGCTTCGTACAGCCGGATTTCTTCTCGCAGGCGCAGATGGAGGATTTTTCCGGTGTCTACTATCCATACTGGTCGTGCGATATTTCCGGCGAAGGCTCGTTTGATGGCGAAGGCACAAACGTCTCTATCCGCAACGGTGCGAAGGAGACCGTCACCATCACGCGGATTTTCGCCGTCCACCGCGAAGGACGGCTGACGTTCCGGCAGATGATTCGCAAGGCGCTGACCAAGGCGGATGGCAAACTGTCCGACGGCATCCACCCCTATCAAATGGAGGACGTAAAGCCCTACGAATCGGGCTATTTGAGCGGCTTTCTGGCGGAAAAGCGCGATATTGAGCAGGATGCGGCGAAGCAGTCGATGGTGACGGAGGCGAAGGGATACGCCGAGCGGATGTTCACCAGCGTGGAGAACCCCTACAACACGCTGACAGGCCGCGCGAAGTTCGAGCCGGATTCTGTCAAGACGAAATACCTGCTGCTGCCCGCATGGGTGCTGACCTACAAGCACCGCGCGGACGGCGAACCCTACTACTACATGATGAACGGGCAGACGGGGCGCATCTGCGGCAAGCTGCCGATTAACAAGGGCAAGCTGTACGCGGTCGGCGCGCTGATTGGCGGCATCGTGTTCGGGCTGCTGTGTCTGGGAGGTGCGATTCTGTGGTAAAGAAACTGACGTTGTGTCTCCTTTTGATGATGCTCACGCTGACCCTCGCTTTGGCGGACTCGCAGGTGCAGGATGACGCGGGGCTGTTCACGGCGGACGAAATCGCCGAAATCAGCGCCATTTGCGACCGCATTGAAAGCGCGTATCAGGTGGATATGTTCGTGCTGACAAGCCAGGACGTGCCGAGTGGGCAGACGACGGCATACGCGGACGACTACTTCGATTACAACGGTTTGGGAATGGGCGACGACCGCGCCGGGATGCTCTACCTCATCGACATGCACAACCGGCAGTGCTGGATCAGCACGCGCGGCGTGATGATTGACTACATCACGGATGAGCGCGAAGAGGGCATCCTCGACGCAGGCTGGGACGAGATGCTGGATAAGGAATACGGCCAGTCCGTCATCAAGGTGCTGAAGCAGACCGAGAAGTACCTGAAGCAAGGTCGCACAAGCGATCAGTTCCGCTACGATGAAGTCACCGGCAGGCGTCTGACCGAGCTCTATGAGCCGGAAAACATGCTGACGGGCATGGAAATCCTCATTGCGGTGATTGCGGGTTTGGCGGTCACGGGCATCTTCATTGCATCCGTGAACGGGAAATACAGCCTCAAGGGCAGCACCTATTCCTACGACCTGAACGGGCTGGCGAGCGTCAAACTCAGCCGGAATGACAGTCACTTCGTGCGCGAGCACGTCACACGCGTCAAGCACCCTGACCCGCCGTCGTCCAGCCATGGCGGCAGCAGTCATGGCAGCGGCACGCACGTTTCGTCCAGCGGCGCAACCCATGGCGGCGGAGGACGCAGCTTCTGATGCGCACCGCTCGAAAACAGCAATGCAGCAGGGTTCTGCGCAATACCTTCGGCGTCAGCGGCTTTCGCCCCGGTCAGGAGCAGGCGGCTGACGCCTTGCTTGACGGGCGGGATTTGCTCTGCATCCTGCCCACTGGCGCAGGCAAAAGCCTCTGCTGGCAGCTTCCAGCGCTAATGATGGATGGGTTGACCATCGTCATTTCGCCGCTGATTGTCCTCATGCACGACCAAGTTCGCCACCTGCGGGAAAGGGGTATTCCCAGCGTCCATCTCGACAGCCTGATGACCCCCGCCGAACGCGCCGACGCGCTGAATCAGCTCACGCGCGGTCAGGCAAAGATCGCTTTTCTTGCGCCGGAGCGGCTGAATCACCCGGAGATTCACGCGCTCTGCCGGCAGCGTCCGCCCGCAATGGTCGTCGTGGACGAAGCGCACTGCGTGGTGCAATGGGGCGATGCGTTCCGCCCGTCGTATCAGCAGATTGGGCAGTTTGTGTCGTCACTCCCCCGCCGCCCGGCGCTGTGCGCCATGACCGCACCCGCCCCCCCCCCCCCCCCCGCCCCCCCCCCCCCCCCCCCCACCCGCCGACAAGCCGTTGCAGCGCGGCATTGTGCAGTCGCTGGGGCTGCGGCATCCGAAGCGCATCGTCATGCCCGTAGAACGCCCGAATCTGCATTACAGCGTCCTGCCGACGGTGCACGTCACAGACGCAATTCTCCGCGCGCTGCAAAAAATTCCGGGCAAAGCGGTTGTGTTCTGCCGACTGCGCGCGCGGACGGAATCACTGGCAGAGCGGCTGAACCGCGCCGGAATCCCCGCTGCGGCGTATCATGCGGGGCTAAATCGCGAAGAGCGAAGCCGCGTAGTACAGGCATACTTGTCCGGGCGCATCCGCGTCGTGACGGCGACATCCGCATTCGGCATGGGCGTGGATATTCCTGACATTCGGCTGATTCTGCACGATCACCTGCCGACGAACATGATTGACTATGTGCAGCAGTCAGGCCGAGCGGGGCGCGACGGAGAAACCGCCTATGCGCTGCTGCTCTTCTCCCCGGCGGATTTGCTCCGCTTTCACACGCGCTGCCAGCAGATTCGTGTGCAGCACAAACACCGCCCATTCACGCAGTACGCCTTGATTCAGCGCGAATGGCGACCGTACCGCCGCGTGCTGCGCTTCTGTCTGCAAGCACCGTGCCTATCGCAGGGAATCTCCGCCGCATTCGGTCAGAAAAGCGCGCCCTGCGGGAACTGCTCAGCGTGCCGGAGCGGCGCAATCGGCAAGGAAATCCCGAATATCCCGCGGATGACGGCGCAGGAACTGCACTGTTGGATTTTGCAGCTGCATCGGGATGAATTGCATCGGCGAAATCCGCATCAAGAGCAGGCGACAAACGCACAGCTTCGCGAAATTGCGGAGACGATGCAGCTGCCGGACAATCTGCCCGGACGCGAGACGTATTTCCCCTATCTGCGCGCGTTTCATACTATTTCCAGATAAGAATGCGCCAAGATGCGCCGCGAATTTTTCATTCTGGCTAACGTGAATGAAACGCAGCGTAGCAGCGCTACGCTAAGTGGAATGAACGGACGCCAGAAGGGAAAAGGCGCAAGCAGATGGCGCAGGTGAATCTGGAAATAGTATCCGTCTCATCCATAAAAGAACCCCGGTATCATGTGCCTAATCAGGCTGATACCGGGGACTTTTCGTATTATTCCGCGGCTTTCACGGCTTCAAACGCCTGCTCCAAGTCCGCAATAATGTCGTCGATGTGTTCCGTGCCGATGGACAGGCGAATCGTGTTCTGCGCAATGCCCTGATCCGCCAGTTCTTCGTCCGTCAGCTGGGAATGCGTCGTCGTTGCCGGGTGAATGACAAGGCTCTTCACGTCCGCGACGTTCGCCAGCAGAGAGAAGATTTTCAGGCTGTCGATGAACTTGTGCGCTTCCTTCTGCCCGCCCTTGATGTTGAAGGTGAAGATGGACGCGCCGCCGTTCGGGAAATACTTCTCGTACAGCACGTGGTCGGGGTGCTCCGGCAGAGACGGATGGTTCACATGCTCGACCTGCGGATGATGCGCAAGGTATGCCACAACCTTCTTCGTGTTCTCCGCGTGGCGTTCCAGACGCAGGGACAGCGTCTCCACGCCCTGCAGGAGCAGGAAGGCATTGAAGGGCGAAATCGTCGCGCCCGTGTCGCGCAGGAGAATCGCGCGGATATAGGTGACGAACGCCGCTGGACCAACCGCGTCCGCAAAGGACACGCCATGGTAGCTCGGATTCGGATCAGCAATTGCCGGATAATGCCCGCTCGCCTTCCAATCGAACTTGCCGGAATCGACGATAATGCCGACGAGCGCCGTGCCGTGACCGCCGATGAACTTCGTCGCGGAATGCACAACGATGTCCGCGCCGTGCTCAATCGGGCGAATCAGGTAGGGCGTGCCGAACGTGTTGTCAATCACCAGCGGAAGGCTGTGCCGATGGGCGATTTCCGCAATTGCGTCGATGTCGGGAATATCGCTGTTCGGGTTGCCGAGGGTTTCCAGATAAATCGCGCGGGTGTTGCCCTGGATGGCGTTCTCAACCTCGGCGAGGTTGTGCGCATCCACGAACGTCGCGGTGATGCCGAAATGCGGCAGGGTATGTTCGAGCAGGTTGTAACTGCCGCCGTAAATCGTCTTTTGCGCGACGATGTGACCGCCATCCTGCGCCAGCGCCTGAATCGTGTAGTTAATCGCCGCCGCACCGGATGCCAGCGCAAGCGCCTCAACACCGCCTTCCAGCGCCGCAATGCGCTTTTCCAGCACATCCTGCGTGGAGTTGGTCAGTCGGCCGTAGATATTGCCCGCATCTGCCAGACCGAAACGTGCGGCGGCATGGGCGGAGTTCTTAAAGACGTAGGACGTGGTCTGATAAATCGGGACAGCGCGGGAATCGGTCGCGGGATCAGGCTGTTCCTGGCCAACATGCAGCTGAAGGGTTTCAAACTTGTAATTGCTCATCGTGATGTCCTCTTTTCTTTCTATGTCGATTTATGTCGATAAGTTTTGAGAAACTGAGGATTTGACCAAAAAATAACCGGGGCTTGTTCTTCGCAAACTCCCGGACAAATGGTCGATGTCAACGACGATGTGCTTCGGCTGAGCGGTACGCAAAACGAAGCACCCGACCATACTGCTTTGTCCGGGAGCGTCGCATTCGATTGCCGCACAGTTCTCTCTGATAATTCCGGTTCAGCATCCTGCGCCACCTCCTTGCTTCGTGTTTGCTCAAATCGAACAACATCATCATACATGATATTCTCTACCATGTCAATAGGTTTTCTGTATTTTGCGTGTATTTTGGAATACAAGAAAAGCCGAAGCATTTCTGCCTCGGCTGATACGATTATACTATTTCCAGATAAGAATGCGCCAAGATGCGCCGCGAATTTTTCATTC
>ERZ780046.1038-NODE-1038-length-10085-cov-3.715155_pt1 | contig 10085 bp, 6 predicted proteins | sample MGYA00511848_ERZ780046 | MGnify/ENA primary metagenome ERZ780046 (study PRJEB29588, sample SAMEA2147983) | human gut metagenome | biome: human gut; feature: human-associated habitat; material: faeces | place: Denmark | collected 2008/2010 ...
TGTTAATTTCAAACTAGCTAAACAAGCAATTAATTTAGAGCCAGAATATAAAATAAAAATATCTACATTTGAAAACCTGAAATAAACACAAAGACTCAAAATATACTCGAATTATCCTTAATAATCCATTATTTACCCATATAATTTTAATCATTATGAGAAAAACATTTCTAGGAGTACTCGTTTTTATGAGTCAATTGATTTTTGCCCAAGGAATCGAGGTAATCAGTACCAAAGCCCTTACACTCGACGGGCAAGGAGTATTTCTCCCGAAGATAAGTCCGAAGGGGGATTGCGTTCTAGTAACCAACGAAGACATGAGCGGTCTGAAAAAATTTGATCTTGCAACCGGGAAATTGACGACCATTACCAATGACCGAAGTGCTGGGTTTAATGCCCAATTTTCCGAAGACGGCTCTACCGTAATTTATAGAAAGAGCGAATATAAAGGGAAACTTCGCTACTCATCATTAAACAGTGTAAATCTACAAACCGGGAAAACAGAACAACTAGTAAAACCTACCCGAAATCTAGAAGGTGTGACTGTAAAAGGAGGTACGGTTCTCGCTGTAAATAATGGCAAACTTATTTCTAAACGGATTGCCGGTAAAAAGCTGAAAAACCTCCCGGCTATCCCAAGTATTAAGAACAGCCAGCTTTACATTACAATCGATGGAAAAACAAAGCAACTCTCTCCCAACGGAACGAATGTAGGATATTTATGGCCATCGGTTTCTCCCGATGGGGGAAAACTTCTCTATTATGTCATTGACGAAGCGAAAGCATACGTCTGCAATATAGATGGAACAAATCCGGTTTCTTTGGGGACATTGCGTGCACCGGTCTGGTTAGGTAACGATTGGGTTGTAGGCATGGTAGATTATGATAACGGGGAAATCGTTACTTACTCCCAAATATTCGCCGTTACGTCACAAGGCACTCATCGCACGGCATTGACAGATCAATCAAAAATCTGCATGTACCCTTCTGCATCCGACGATGCTTCCAAAATCGTCTATACGACACAAAATGGAGAGATATTTTTAATGAATGTAGCAACCTCAAAATAATTAATCACCATGAAACTCAACAAACTTCTATCGATATGCTTAGGAATAACGTTAGCATTTTCGGTAAGTGCAAACGATCTAAGCGAGGCCAGAATATATATTAATCCGGGGCACGGCGGTTGGGGGCCTAACGACCGGCCGATGGCAACGATCAATTATGCTCAAATGGATACCCTCGGATTCTTCGAAACAAATACGAACTTGATAAAGGGAATGGCCCTAAGGGAAGAGCTCGTAAAAGCCGGAGCCGGATATGTGAGAATGTCGCGCACGGTAAACGGTGTTGTATCGGCCGATGATGAACACAAAACCGAAAACGACAAATACATCGAGACTCAGCCCGGAGAAAGTGGAACTCAACAGTTAGTTACCCTATCGGTGATTTGTCAAGATGTAGAGGCCAACAATATGGATTATTTCATTTCGATCCATAGTAATGCTGCAACTGAGGGGAGCAGTACGAATTATCCACTGATTCTCTATCGAGGGACCGATTCGGAATCGGGAAACGGATTGACAAACGCCCGCGATATGGCTCGTGCCGCATGGCCATATGTCAACAAGAACGAAGTTACCTATAAATCCTATTATACCGGCGAAAACGACAACAACAGCCGGGGCGACATATCTTTCTATGGTAGCTCGTCCTCAAACAGCATGGGATATACCGGTTATCTCGGTGTTTTGAAACACGGGTGTGACGGCTTCCTTTGTGAAGGCTGTTTCCACACCTATCAACCCGAACGACAAAGGCTTCTCAACAAAGACTACTGCAAACAAGAAGGTATGCGATATGCTAGGGCCATACGTGCATGGTTCAACGACGATAGCGAAACTACCGGCTGCATTATGGGAACTGTTAAAGATAAATATAACACTCTCGAACACGACCTCTATAAATACAAAATCAATTCGATCGATGCCTATGCTCCCTTGAACAACGTAACTGTTATTCTTCAAAACGAGAACGGTGAAGAAGTAGGCCGATATACAACCGATAAAGAATATAATGGATTATTCGTATTTACCGATTTGACTCCCGGAAACTACAATCTGGTATTCGACATCGAGGGATTCTGGAAAGAAACCGAACCAATCGAAGTCATCGTCAATGAAACTGCATTCATTAATAAAAGGCTGACCGATTTGGAACACGAAGAACCCTCTGATGAAGAAATAGAAGAGGAAGTGCTTGATTATCCACACCCCGACCAAGACGGAGATATTGCAGCAGCGGCATATTACAATCTCACCAAAGAAACAGAAATTACCGACATCGAAGCCTTGAATGGACTTACCGTACGTCGGGCAATACTGCGAGACAACAAATATTATGTATTGGCAGTAGATGAAAATAAACTTCCTAAACTCTTGGTTCTAAATCCAGCAACCGGAGAACTCATTAAAGAAATGAGTACCGAAGGTCTTGTAACCGAAGGTTATAACGGGAAAGAATTACCCTATATACTATCCGATATCGCCTTTACTATCGATGGCGTGCTTATTGGGACAAACTCGACGGTCATCGGCAAAGAAGGCAATGCGTATCAAACCGGAGACTTTTACGTATATAAATGGCAGGGAAGTGAAACGACCTCGTTAGAAGATTCAGCCCCGGTTGTCGTCGCTACATTACAAACGAATACAAGTGCCAGCCTCGCAGCCGCCGGAAATAACAACTCCAACTATATAGCCAACACCATCGCTGTAAGCGGCACGATCGACGATTTCCAACTGTATTTCGACTCCCATGCCGGAAACGCTTGGAATACGGCATACGGTATCAGATATGTATGTTGGAACATTAAAAACGGAGAAGTGGCCGGATTCCAGAAAAACGATACGGACTTCGACGAAAGTCAAATCGGAGAAAAAGCCCATATCACACTCTCGCCCTTAGCAAAAAGTAGATTGATCATAGACGGTACACTCACGGCCCCAAGAGAATTTTTAATGGACTGGATGAGCGATCAGGGAATCATGCTAGCCGATTTCTCGGATAACATTCCGGTAGAGTCATACGGAGCGAATTATTTCCGTTACGCCGATAAAATTTATATGAGCGCACCCATTTGTGAAAGTCAAGGAGATGGAAATTATTCTTATAAAGTTCGTTTATATGACATTACGAATGGAATAGATCAAGCCCAAAACATCGGAGATACCGAATCTTTCATCTCCACTACGGGACTTTCTCCAATGACAAGTGTAGGAATCGTAGATAATTCCGATATAGATATATACCTGTTGGCTGGAAACAAAATCGTAAAATACACGACCAAAGGCATGGAGCAATCCGAATCTCCCGCCCGTATATTTGCATACGGTTTATCCTATAACGAAACAGAAGACGGATATACTATCAACTTCAACTTAAACGAGGATGCCACATCTGTAAACTTGATATTGAATAATCCAGAAACAGGCGAAGCTGTTCAAACGATTGCATTAGGAGCGCTACCAAAAGGAGCGAATCAGACTACTATATCCAGAGCCGATCTTCCTGCCGAAAAGCTGAATTGGAGTATTCAAGCCATCGCCGGAAACGTCACGAAATTTACGAAAATATCCGACGACAGTCCTCTATACCAGTACTATGCGCCATACGGTGTCGCCATCGATAAATCACCTGAAAGCGACTACTTCGGACGTATCTATATAACGAACACTGCTGCCGGAACAGTAAGTGCAGGAAATCCTTCACAAGCCCAAACCTCGACAGTGGGTGTGTATGTACTCGGTGCAGACATAAGCGATATTACTCAACAAGGCTCCACAGCTTATAGCGGAACCATATCTTGGAGCGGAGAAACCGGTATGGGTCCGAAAAAAGCAGCCGTAGCATCAGATGGACGAGTATTCCTATGCGACGCCAGCCCGAACAACGCAGGTATTTACCTGATGAACCCCGAAACCTTTGATATTTCTTCTATATTTACAGGAGCTACAAATTCGAATGGCAGCCTAATGATAGGAGGCAAATATGTATGCGGCCAAATAACAGCCGTAGGTATTCGAGGAGAAGGTGCTACAACTCAACTTTATGCCATAGATAAAACGGCTTCGGGTTCATCTTGGAAAAAATTTATCAACGTCTATAACATCGGCGAATCGAATACATGGACAACTGCGCCCAACGAATCGAAAGCCGCCAGTAGTTACGTGGGCAACGACAACAGCAGTATCGTTCCCGTTTCTACCGGATATTGGGCCGCACAATACAGAGGTGGCGGAAGCAACTCTCCCGCAAATCCATGTATGTTCTATTACAGCGATCAATACCAAGATGCCGTATTTAATACAGCCGAGCCCAACATCATCGGTGAGTCGACCCAAAACGGAGCTCTCGCCGTCAATGACAAAGAACAGCTTATAGCCCTTAGCGTAAATGGCGGAGTGGCCGTGTACTCTTACAAGATGAAAGAGGGAATACCTTCTGTCACGGAAAAATTCCGAAAAGAAATTGCCGAAATGGGCGGTTATGTTAATGATTTCGAATTCGACTATGCCGGGAACTTATATGCGGTATCCAATGCCGGTGAGAGATTAGCCGTATGGGCTATGCCTACCAGTGACAACAGTTGTGTGACACCCGCAAAGAAATCATTGGTATTGAACAATATATATACAGGCATAGAAAACACCGTAAGCATTTCACGTATATCGCCCAACCCCACGACGGGAATCATTACGATATCTGCTCAAACTACAATCGAAACGGTCGAAATATATAATATAGCCGGTTCTCTGGTAATGAGACAAGCCCACGTAGGTACGACAACTATTTCTCTCGACCTTTCCGATCTTGCTGACGGTATGTATTTTGTAAAAGTGAACGATGGTAAAGCCGTGAAAGTCATCAAAAAATAAAATGCTAAACTACCCCGACTCATCTCTTTGAATAATAAAGAGATAGTCCTACACAAAATCCCCCGCTCTTTTTCAAGGCGGGGGATTTATACATTTCTGTTAATTACGATCTCTACTTTTATTACCTATTTTTATTTCTCTCGCCTTAAAAAGACAAACCTAGTAACAGGCCCCATCTTACATTTGAAACTCCCCCATAAGTTCGTATGTGTCTGGTTCATAGCCAAAACGGAAAAACAAAGAGAACACACCGAGCAAACGAAAAATATCAGACCCGTAGTAGAAAGAATATCACCCAATCCCACCAACGGAGAAACGATACCTCCAAAAGCAAAACCTGCTGCACCGAACAATGCTGAGGCCGTTCCCGAATTGGCTCGCTCACAATCCATGGCCAAAGTCGTAGAAGCCGTAAAAGTCAATCCCATAGAAAAAAGCAACACAAACAGCACAGCCTCATATACAGCAAAATGATATTCGTTACTAAGGATTACAAACTCTACCGCAGACATCATTGTCATACCGACACTACCTAAAAACATCGCATGTTCGGGATTCTTGAATTTTACCGATAATCCGGCAGCCAACCCGATAGCCAATGCATTGATTCCGAAAAAAAGGCTGAACTCAAAAGCCGAAAAACCATAATGTTGTTGAACGATAAACGGAGAAGAAGAAATATTGGCGAACAATACTCCCATTGCAAAACCCATCTGCAATACATAATAAACATATCGACGGTTTTTCAATACTATCCCAAAGCCCGATACAAGGCTTTTCAGATTCCCTCGTTTCCGATTATCCACCGATAAAGACTCCTTGAAATGTAAATTGGAGAACAGTAACAAAACTCCGAGAATCAACAGTACGATAAAAATACCCTTCCAGCCGATAGAGTCGGTTAGGAATCCTCCCAATACAGGAGATGCCACAGGTGCGATTCCATTGATAGCTCCTATAATCGCCATAGCTTTGGCCAGCTCCTTACCAGTAAATCGGTCGGTAGCGATAGATCGGGAGACTACGATTCCTCCTGCTCCTGCAATACCTTGTATTAACCGAAAAAATATAAAACCCTCTATGGTGGCAGAGAATATACAGCATACGGTCGATACAATAAACAATGACATGGCGACCAATAACGGAGGTCGTCGGCCGTACCAATCGCTCAAAGGCCCGAAAAAAAGTTGCCCCAAAGCTAAACCTATCATACTGGACGTCAGACCTAACTGAACCATCGAAGCCTGTGTCCCGAAATAATCTGTCATGGACGGCAGACTGGGTAAATACATATCGGTCACCAATGGACCGAATGCCGTCAATGAACCCAACAATATCAATAAAAATATTTTAGAATTCGTATTTCTCATAATTTTACCTCCTAAAAACAAGACAAAATTACCAAGAATGTACAAACCTATCAACTCATGTTTTTGACTAATTAACCTTTTTTATTCAAGAAAAACCCTACTCCACAACTCATTAAAATTCAAGTTATTTTAACCTTATGATTGGACAATCTAAACTATTTTAAGCCCAAAGGCATACATGTAATTTCAAATTTCCCGTACGAAAATCCTCTCTTCAAAAATGAAAACAATTTCTAATATCTTCTTAACAATAAGGACTATATCAAAAACATTTTTCACATTTAAAGCCATACTATCCTAAAAATAACTTCATCGACTACATATTAACAGAAAGATACCGTATATTTGTCCCTCAAACTTTTGGATATGAAAAAAATAATAGGACTTTTTATATTCATGGGGCTGCTTTCCGCCACCTCCGTCCAAGCACAAAACTACAATACGAAGTGCTTAGGCATATCAGCCGGATACATGTTCGATACAGAAAACGTACAAGCAGGAGTTTTCATGCATCTCCCCTTTGCAAAAAACTGGCGAGTAGTGCCGTCGGTCAACTACACATTCTCGCACCACGACCTCAACGAATGGGAAATCAACGGGAACATTCATTACCTCATTCCTTTCGCCGGTCGATTCTCGGTATATCCCTTAGCCGGTATCGCGTTTCAAAGTTGGAGGGGAAATGCGTTACAAAACGATAAGGAACTCTCCAATACCCGAAATAAATTCGGAATAAACGCCGGAGCCGGATTCGAAATGAGCATTTCCCGCCACCTAAACCTACATATAGAGGGAAAATATATTTTCATAAACGACTTCAATCAGGCTAATATTTCCATTGGTCTCGGATACAAATTCTAATTCCCCATGAGTTTGTCTCCCTCCCGACGTTTCCATGTCGTTTCTCTGCAAGTCCCTTTTCCACCGGACTATGGAGGGGTTATCGATATTTACTATAAGTTGAAAGCGTTAAAAAAAATGGGCTACGAGACATGGCTACACACATTCCAATACGACCGGAGTAGAGCCGAACAACTGAACGAAGTAGCCGCCAGAGTCTCTTACTATCCGCGCCACCGTTCTGTTATCCGCCAGCTTTCGCATATCCCTTATATAGTTTCCAGTCGCCATTGTTCAAAACTTCTCGACGATCTGCTTTCCGACAATGCCCCCATACTGTTCGAAGGTCTGCATTGCTGCGCCTTTCTGTCCGACAAACGGCTGAAAGACCGTATCAAATTAGTCCGAACGCACAACATCGAGCACGAATATTACAAAGAATTATCCCGCAAGACATCAGGGTGGAAAAAACTCTACTACGAACTCGAAGCTGTCAAATTGGCAAAATACGAAAAGATACTCCTGCATGCCGATGCCATTTTAGCGATCTCCGAGAGCGACCGCTGTTATTTCTCGTCGAGATACCCGCAAATCCCGGTGTCGCTGCTTCCCGCCTTTCACGCATACGCCGAAGTAGCCCCTGCCGGCCCGAAGGAGAACTATATCCTTTATCACGGAAACCTTTCGGTCGAAGAGAACATCGAAGCCGCCGAATACCTGTTACGGCAAGTCGCCCCGCTCACACAAGGCACATCATGGATATTCGCCGGAAAAAATCCCCCGGAAACACTCGTTCGGCTGGTCGAACGGACACCCGGCGCACAACTCATCGCCAACCCCTCGGAAGAACAAATGAACCAGCTTATCGAAAAAGCGGCAGCCAACCTGCTCGTCACATTCCAACCCACGGGATTAAAACTGAAACTATTGAATGCCCTCTTTCACGGAGGACACTGTATCGTAAACAGCAAAATGCTATTCGGCACAGGCTTGGACAAAGCCTGCCTCATTGCCGATACGCCTCAGGCTATGGCTCGCGCCGTCGGAAACGCCCTAAACGACCCTTTCGACCAAGCCAAACGCACCGAACGAATACAGCTGCTGAAAGCGTACGATAACGAAAAGAATATTCATATCCTCTCCGATCTTCTCGAAGAGAAACTCAGGTAAATCACAAATAAACAATCATTCAACCCCTCTCCGCAGAACAAAGTTCTGTGGGTCTCCCCTATTGCTAACGCAACTTCCCGTAAGGCTACGGGACACGGCAGGGGAGAAGGGCTAATACCTTCGATAACGAGAACAGAGTGATGCATATCTCTCTCCCTCTGTGTTCCTGAAAGGAATATAGGGGGAGTGCCCGCAGGGCGAGGGGGTTGAAAAGAATATCAAAAATAACATTTCAATCCTCTCCCTGCCGATAGGGAAAGTACCCGTAGAAAAAAGAAGGAATGAAAATAAACAGTAAAGCCAAAATGTTGAACACCAACACCCTCTTCCCTTGCCGTGTTCCGCAGCATGGCGGGGTGTTTTTGCAACGCAAAATATAGGGGAGGTGTCCGAAGAACGGAGGGGTTAAAGAAAAAGACAAAAAAGTATGGCTATTCTACCTTTACCGGGAAATCCAAAGCCCTCATAAATCCTATATGATTTATGAGGGCTTTCTATGAGGAACACTTCGAATGAGCCTAAAAACAATTCGGCTATACTTTATTTATAATCTTTCAGCATCTCCTGCAAACGTTGACGGGCAAAAAAGATTCGGCTTTTTACCGTGCCCAAAGGCAAATCCATTTTTTTCGGCAATCTCGTGATATTTATACCCTGCCACATGCATAGAAAACGGTATCCGATACTCCTCGCTGAAACTATTGATAGCCGTTGTAATCTCCTTCACCGTAAAAGAACCTTCCGGCGACGCGAATCCCGAGTCTTGGGGCAAATTCAAGTGATACAGATCTTCTGTCTGGTCTATAATAGTCTGGTTCCGTACAACCCTGCGATAATTATTGATAAAAATATTTCGCATGATGGTAAACACCCAACCTTTGAAATTGACATTGTCGATATATTTATCTTCGTTGTCGAGAGCTTTAAGAGTCGTATCTTGAAGCAAATCTTTCGCTTCTTCCCGGTTTGCGGTAAGCATATAAGCGAAGTTTAGCAAATTGTCTTGGAGACCTAACAATCTATCTTGAAATTTTAGAGAGTTCATAATTGAAAATTTTGATGATTTTGTAATTCTTGTTTACTACTTATACTACTACTTTGTATTACGAAAATGCATCGAAAATCTACTCATACTAACTACTACAATCTGAAATTTCTACATTCTCCTAAACGTCTTCGAAACATTCAGCTATTTCAAAGGGGCTCAAAAAAAATCTGTTTTCGCAAAATACAATCCCATAATATTGTTCTGATTATTTTTTATTTACTTTGTAACATATTTCTTATCTTTTTTAATTGTGCTTCTTAATATTAAACACATAGGTTCATGAAAAAGTTTCACAAATATATCTTTTTTCTCATATTATTTTTCCAGTATTTTGTATCGAATTCACAAAGCACTGTTTATCAAATAGATATAATCAAAGAAATCGGGAGTACGACTTGGCGATATTTAAGAGCCGGTTTACACCAAGCCCAAGAACAAAATGCAAAAGCCGTCATACTACGGCTGAACACCTACGGGGGAACTGTCGTTCACGCCGATTCCATGAGAACAGCCATACTCAATGCACCCATTCCCGTCTATGCTTTCGTCGACAACAATGCCGCATCGGCAGGAGCACTCATCGCCATAGCCTGCGACAGTATCTATATGCGCAGCAGCGCAAGCATGGGAGCCGCTACGGTAGTCAATGAAACCGGAGCCGCCATGCCCGACAAATACCAGTCATACATGCGGGCGACCATGCGGGCGACGGCCGAG
>ERZ780046.1041-NODE-1041-length-10074-cov-2.437469_pt1 | contig 10074 bp, 9 predicted proteins | sample MGYA00511848_ERZ780046 | MGnify/ENA primary metagenome ERZ780046 (study PRJEB29588, sample SAMEA2147983) | human gut metagenome | biome: human gut; feature: human-associated habitat; material: faeces | place: Denmark | collected 2008/2010 ...
ACGCGAGCGTATCCGAGGCGAGGAGGAAAAAAGCCGCCTGCTGCTCTTTCAAGCTGAATGCGCAGGATATTAATAGCATCAGCGTCTTTTAAAGCATCTTCCAATTTATCATCCACAATCGCTCCCATGGCCTCTAACTTTTTAGGCACCAATGTACGCGGTCCTGTTAAATGAACTTCCGCACCTAATTTCGTAAATCCGTAAATATCGCTCCTCGCCACGCGGGAGTGAAGAATATCTCCAATAATTGCATACTTCATTTCCTTGATCTTCTTTCCCGCTTCACGAAGTGTAAAAAGTTCAAGTAACGTCTGACTGGGATGCTCATGCGCCCCATCACCTGCATTAAAAATCAAAGGTGTCTTTACCTTCGGGCTTTTTACTTTGGATGCAAAAAGAGCGGCCCCCTCTGACGAATTACGAACAATCACCGCATCTGTTCCCATTGCCGAAACAGTAAGCAATGTATCACGCAGGCTTTCACCTTTCGTCATTGAGCTGCCGCTCTTTGTAATATTAACAACATCCGCCCCCAAATACTTACCGGCAAGTTCAAAAGAACTACGCGTCCTGGTGGAAGCCTCGGAAAATACGGTAACAATAGATTTCCCTTTAAGATAATCCTTTTTCTTATTCCCGGACAACACAATTCTTTTCATTTGTGCCGCCACATCAAGCACCCGTTCAATCTCTTCAGCTTTAAAATCTTCCAGCCCTAAAATTGATCGGCCTTGTAGCGAAACTGTACCCATTCCGGCCTCCTTAAATTAAAACAGCTAAATAGTTATCTTTATGATTCTAAAATATCAAACTCTTTTTTTCAACATAAACTCGATTAAATTTTGGTGAATCCGTTTCCCTTAAAGTATTTCTCCCTTTGAATAAGAAACTGCTGCTTCAATCACAGTCTTAAATGCAGGCGGGATTTCCTTCCCTGTTAAAAATTCACCAATAGCTCTTCCAACAATGACCCCTTTATTTCCATAAAGCCAGGCAAAGTAGTAGAACTGCAGTGAACGATTATCCCGTTTCGAAATATTAGACAGCTTTCTCGGCGGATAAGAACCACGAGCCATGCCAAGTTTTTGTCCCGCTTTTTTCACAAGAGAAGAATTTACCACATCGGAACTGTCTTCCACAGAATGTATCACCCGATTCAAAACGCCAATACTCCCACTGGATATACAAGCCTGTACCACATCCATTTCATAACAAATATAGTCAGTATAAAAAACATAAGGTTTCGGATTTTCAACCATTACATCCTTATCATAAAGACAAACTGTAGGAATATGAAAACGTCGGATCAACTGGGAAATTTTTGTAATAGAGCTTTCACCACGGGCATTGATCAGGCAGATTCCATAATAATCAAAATTAATGCCTAAAGTCTTCGCAAAATAAGGAAACGAACCATACTCTGTTTCACCTTCTACTAAAATAGTACACCGCGAGTACAGTGCCTCTTTAACCTCGGGAAAATGCATTATCAAATGCTTCTCTATTTCACGGTTGAAATGGAAAGTAGTTCCGCAAGACACCTGTACTTTCTTTTCTTCATTCCAATATAAACGGATGATTTGCCGATAGTCATTTACCAGAGAATCTGTGGAATGAGTTACTACAAAAAGCTGCCCGTCAAGTCCGTCAACCCCTAATGTTCTTTGTATCAGTTTTTTAAAAAAAGGTTCTTCATTATTTAAAATGGACTGCAAAAAGGCCAATACCGCTCTCTGCAGATATGGATGAAGATGCAATTCGGGTTCATCGATGCTTAACACCAAGGGAAAAAATCGTTTTCCCCATTTATTGTATACAATGATATTTTCAAAAGGAATTGCTTTACTGTTTCTTTTTTCCACAAGCTGAACCAACAGATGTGAGGCAATCGCAAACATTAAACGAATTGTAAAACCGGACGGTGCCGCATCTTTATCTGATGTGAAAATAACTTTCAATATTTTAACCACTGCCAAGTTAGGATCGGACGGTAAGCTGACCGGAAGCCCTTTTTTTGCCAAAAGTTCTTCCGCCTCTCGAATTGTCTCTTCTCCTGCAGAAAGATAATCCTTATATAAGGAAGATATCTGTAGAAGCTCTTCATCCGTAACCATGTTGCGCGGCACATCATCTAAGGCATAATCAATATAAAACAGACAGCGCATATATTCGAGCGGTAATCGTTCGCCCGTATCAGAATTGATCAGAGTCGGTACCACTTCACTCACTAACTGGCGAAGTTCGATATGTGCAAATTCCCCTGTTCCCATATCTGCAGAGGAAAGAGTAAAAAAGACACGTATCGGATTATTCTCATCAAGAAAATCCGCTTCCCGGAATCCATATCCATGAGTAACTGTTTTTAAAAAACTTAGAAAATTAGACTTCCCGATATTGTTATCTCCAACGATATAATTGGCACGACTGTCAAAATGAAATGTCACATCTTGGAATGTACGATAATTCTCAATCCTCACATCAGAAATATACATATCCTCACCTGCCTTAAATTCTTTTTTTATTATACCATTTTCCTAATTCACCGTTACGCCTGCCTTTGCATGGGACGGTGTCAAGTTGTTGTGGGTAAGCGCGCTTCCATAAAATCTCTCTCAATTCTGACAATCAAATCCATCGCCCAAATGATTCCACAAAGAAGAGTAATTGTATAAAAATCCCCATTAAAATTTTATATCAACATTGCATAATAATTGCATAAAATCAGCAATAATTGATTGACAATGCTTTTGCACGCGCGTATGTTCTAAGCAGGAGGTTTTATGAGTAAAGAAAAGAAGACCAATGTTATGCGTATACTTGATAAGGCAAAAATACCATACATCGCAAGATCTTATGAATACAAAGAAAGTAATCTGTCAGGCACCCACGCTGCTGCCGCCCTCGGATATGACCCCGCCATAGTTTTTAAGACCATCGTGACAAAAGGCGATAGAACCGGCCCTATTATTTTTTGCTTGCCATCCTCAAAGGAACTAGATTTAAAGGCAGCCGCCCGAATTAGTAAAAATAAAAATCTTGAAATGATTCATGTAAAAGACCTTCCCGCTCTCACCGGATATGTAAGAGGCGGATGTTCACCGATAGGAATGAAGAAACAATTTTCTACTTATATAGACAGTTCCTGTCTGTTTCATGAACAAATCAGTATCAGTGCCGGCCAACGAGGTCAACAGATTCTTTTATCTGCAAGAGCACTGATTGATTTTATCCATGCCACTACTGCAGATATTACACGGACCGCTTCATCTTATTTATGACAAAGCGCGACATCATGCACTAATGATTATAAGTTGTTTTACTGATCAGTCGGTTAAAAATAACTCACAGACAAATCCATTTTAGAAATAAGCAATAAAAAACTGCTGCGAAATTTCACAACAGTTGTTTTTGGTGCCGAGGACCGGAATCGAACCGGTACGAATCTCACGATTCGAGGGATTTTAAGTCCCTTGCGTCTGCCAGTTCCGCCACCCCGGCAGGTTCATGGAACTTTCATCTAAAATATGGAGGCGGCATCCGGAATCGAACCGGAGATAAAGGTTTTGCAGACCTCTGCCTTACCGCTTGGCTATGCCGCCATATGGAGCGGAAAACGGGACTCGAACCCGCGACCCCAACCTTGGCAAGGTTGTGCTCTACCACTGAGCTACTTCCGCATCTGTTTTAGCAACGACATTATTATACCATTGCTTAGTCATTTGTCAAGCAACTTTCAAAACACGTTCTGTTTCAAAAGCGCCTGAAACTCTGACGTCATGTCCAATACTCTACCATACGAGATTTCCCATGTCAATAACACACTTAAAGAAATGGGGCAATCATATTTCCCCTTCAGACACCCATTCCAAAAACCTTCAGATGACGGCTGAAAATAGAATCTTCCCGATCCGTAAAATACCCTAAATATTCAGCCACCGTAACTTCCCCTTCTATTTTCTCCACACTGGCAGTCCCATAAGCAGTCTTATCCACCAAGAATCGTCCATCCATGGCGATAAATCCTGCAGAAAGCCCCTCCAGTATAGCTGCAGCGAATGGGTCAATATCCTCGGATGAAATCACATTCTCAGTTGTCGACACGGCTCTCGTCAGAATTTTTTCCGTCGTCCGGGCAGCTTCTGAAGTCCCCGCCGCCAGGGAAAATGGACAGGTAAATAATGTTTCCACACCTAAATAATCCAATCCGGCGAGAAAACAATACAAGGAAATCAAATTTTCCTCTTTTACCCGGCATCTGCGTAGATCAATAATTGTCGCGGGTATTTCATCCAATGCATCTGACGCGCCGGCAGAAAGAGCTGAAAACACTTTCCACCCCAAGCTTTCCCATCCCGACTCGCCACCTTCGCAGATTTTCCTCCATATGACAAACAGATCTTTCTGCTTTAGCAAAAGAGGTTTATCTTCTTTTTCCGGAATACAAAAATAATGAGCTGATACTTTTGCGTCAAGATTTGAACTTTCAATAAAAGCGGAAGAAACTCCGGCTGCCTCCAATTTTGTTCGAAGATAGGCCGGCGGCACCCCCATATCAATCAATCCGCCAACCAGCATATCCGGGGTTAGTTTTCCATTACAACGGATAAATAAAGCTTTCATCACTGCACATCCTCCCTTTGCCGTCCCTTGCCGGGACCATCCTCCGCTACATCGACACCGCCCTGTCCAAAAGTTTTCATTTCATTAACCATATCCAAAGCAGCATCAAAAAGTGAAAGTCCCATCGCTGAACCAAACCCTTCTGCTACGGTAAAATCATAGTAAAAAAAAGGTTTCATTCCCAGTTTCTTCATTTGTATTTGATGAACAGGCTCATTATAAGCCGCTGATGGAAATACATAATCCCTTACTTCAGGATATACTTCTATTGCAGCAAGAACGGCAGCACCGGTTACCGCATTGTCAAATACGATGGCAATCTTCTCTCTTGCCGCCTGTACCACAAGGCCAAAAAGTCCTGCAATTTCAGCGGAGCCTACGTGAGACAATACGTTGATAGGATCATTTTCCATATTCCCCACATCATCCATATGGAGAGAAAATCCGTCTTTTAGGGAATTTTCCTGTAACTCCTTTTTCATGATAGCAGCTGTTACGCTTAAGGCGGACAACAAGGAACGCTCACCTATATTCCCCAGCCCCACCGCTTGGATACCCTGAACCGCCAATGTCCTTGCTACAGACATCCCGATTGATATAGCAGCAGATACCGCATCTTGGTCTAAAGCGGGATTTCCACGATGAGTTCCGTAAACCACCTTATTTGTCAAAACACCTTCTATGTCATTGGTATTCTGTTCCAGCCCCACATCAATAAGATATACCGGAGCACCAAGCGTACGGGCCACCGCACTTACAGTGCCCAATCCTCTGGATGCCATCTGTATTTCTGTCAAACTTGTTTTACCGCCAGTCTTATTTTCTCCGTCTACCGCCGTATCACCTGCCATAACGACAATCGCTTTATTCAGCTTCCCAGGTTTTATTTTTCCTGTAATCCCCGCCAATCTGACTGCTATATCCTCCAGCTTTCCCAAGGAATGGATCGGCTTAATTAAATTATCCACATAAAGCCGGCAAGCCTCCATGGTTTCCTTATCCGGTGCCTGTATTCCGCTCATTCTGCCACTCCCGTTCTTTTATCCGCGCCGTCTTTATAAACAGCAAGCGCCATATCCAATATTTTCTTTTGTATACTTGCGCCAACGGCTTCCCCAAGACGGATATCCAAATCAATATATTCTGTAAGACCGATTGCCTTCAGTGATTTTCTGTGAGCCTGCTCCAAGGACAAATGAGAAGCCATCAGGTATTGAACGGATTCCTCAGACAGTGCCTTTGCAATAAATGCACTGGCAGTAGAATTAAATCCGTCAATAATCGTCAGGCAGCGATTGGCAGCCGCACCAAGCATAATGCCCGTCATACACCCGAATTCAAAACCTCCAACTTTAGACAGCACATCCAAACCGTCAGCAGGATCCGGCTGATTGACATCAAGTGCTTTTTGCACCATCTCAATTTTATGAAGAAGACGGGCATCGGAAATATTTGTACCACGCCCCGTAACCTCAACAGCATTCCACTGGTTAAATGCTCCAAGTATGCAGGCAGACGCTGTCGTATTCGCAATCCCCATCTCTCCCACCGTAAAGACACGGTATCCTTCTTTTATTTTATTTTCTGCGATTTCAATACCGGCTTCTATGGCGTGAATCGCCTCTGCCCTGCTCATGGCCGCCCCTTCTGTTATGTCCTTGGTTCCGAAAGCAATTTTTCTGTGAAGCAAACCGGGCACATCACTCATGTCCGCATTGATTCCCATATCCACTACGACCATATGAGCACCGCAATAATGAGCCAGAGCATTGGCTGATGCGCCTTTTACATCCACATAAGATTTTACCATGCCTACTGTTGTAGACTGGGGATAAGCAGATACTTTCTGACGATACACGCCATGATCCGCACAAGCCACCACCATACAGCATTTAGGAATCTCGGGTAATACCTCCCCTGTAACTCCTGCATACTGAATCACCATCTCTTCCAGCTTGCCCAAATCCCCTACACCCACATAAAGATCGTCCCAGCGCTTCTGCGCCTTATACATGGCCTCTCTGTCCAAGGGATGAATACGCCCAATTGTTTCATCTAACAATCCCATATTTATTTTCGCCTTTTATCATTAAATTCTATAAAGATTATAATTTAGATTCTGCTTAAATTATACCATAGAAAAACAGCAGCCTGCAGACATCTTCCGCATGACATGGCAGGTATCCATGAGAGCACTTCCATCGGAATTTCCACAAAAAAAGAAATGCTGCAGAAAATTCTCTGCCACATTCCTTTACACTGCTTTCTACTTTTTAATAATATGCAGACGCCCATCCATCAGTGAATCAGGAAAAGGGAACTCCATTTTCTTACCTGAGAAATCCACAATGAAATATCCGTCTTCCACACTTATGATAATCCCTTCACCATACACCTTGTTACTGACTTTCGTACCGCTGCCAACCTCTATATAATTCGTCATGATCCGCTCTTTCCGTGTGGAAGCTGCCTGTACAGGAAGAGATTTAACATCCTTTAGCGCCATCTTTACGGGCGGCACCTTATAAATACGAGCTACGCCGCCGGAATGCTTAATCGGTTTCTTTTTCTTCATCCCCGTTTCAGGGAAAGCACTTTTCAGCAGTTTCACAGGCAGTCCTGACGGATACAGAACAAACTCCCCCGTCCGTTCATAAGTTACATAGGTTCCCCGTTCTGTAATCTTTCCTACCACACCGGGGCCTAAAATATCATCGACCACGTGCAAGCCAATCTTGACAGGTGAACGGCCCTCTCCCGGGTTCCGCTCCGTTTCCCTGGCATCGGTACGATCAAACTTGAATACAGGATTTCGATCATCTTTCGCATATTCCCTTTTGACAAAAGGCTTCGGTTCTCCTCTTCGTTCTGTATGTTTACGGCGGGGGATGATTTTTTCAATCACTCCGAACTGCACCGTCATGCTCTCTTTATTGATTTCCTTAACCGCTCCGATTCCCAATTCCCTGTCATGGAATTCAGCTCCTACTTCCAGCTTTCTTCTTTTCAAACCGTCCCGCTTCCCTTTAACTCTTCTATTACGGCTCCCGTCACGGCCATCATAACTTTTGCGAGAAAAGGCCCCCCTTTTGCTGCGGAAATCCTTACGAGTCTCTTTTATATCTTTACTTTTTTCCATATTTGCCCCCAAATATAAAATTCTATCCTGCCTATTATACACGATAGCGGGAATTTACACACGAAAATAAGAACTCTATTCTGTCATCCATCATAAAAATATACCCGCTCCGCCATCTTCCTATGATAAAATAGAAAAAATGCTTTCTTCTGTAACGGAAAGGAGTTCTCATGAAAAAACTTCTCATCATTATTATACTGCTCGTCACCGCAGCTGTCGGATTCTATTTTGGTTACTGGACAAACACCCCTGCCTATGCCGCTGGAGAAATACAGCAGGCAGTACAAAAAAAAGATCTGCAACTTTTTAAAGAACGGGTAGATATGGAAAAAGTTTATTCTTCTGCCATTGACGATATCCTGTCAGAGCTGAAAGCAGACGGGCAACCGGAGCATAAAATGGCCGCCACGGTCATCAGAGGACTAAAAAAAGATCTCATTCGTGAACTCATCCGGCGTACGGAATTGAAATTCCAGGCAAAAGAAGTCCCGGATTCATCCCTCATGGATAAACCGCTCAAAAGCATCACTGCCTACATCGGTTCTGCCGCACTCTCCATGACAGATATTTTAGATGTGGAAGAAAAAGATGGGCTTGCTTTCGCCAATATAAAACTTCATGATAAAAAATTGGACCAAGACTTCCTATGGCGCGTACAACTTGAAAAAGATCCGAACAATAAATGGACAGCTGTAAAAATCGTTAATTTGAAAGAATACATGGAAAAGCGAAAAAAATTATTGAAAAATCAGGTCGAATTCTGACAAAGATTCTTATTCAATCCATTCTGAACGCTTGCGCATTTCCAAAAGAATTTGTGTAAAGGGCTGGCACAAAACGTAAAAAAATGTTTTGTGCCAGCTTTTTTATGCTATCCATTTGAAACTCCGCAATATTTTCCGAAAAAATGCCCAAACATCCTTACTCCGCGATACTGCATTTTAAACCTTATGCAGTTTTAAGGAATCACCGTAAAATTTTACGATGGCAATTCATTTATTTAAATTCACTTATTTACACGATTTTCACCTGCCTTATATCAATTATCTTTTGAATCCAAGTATTCTTTCAATACCGCCGCCTGATTATGAGTCTCATCCTTAGCGCCGAAAAGAAGAGTTACTTTCTTATCTTTCCCAAAATGATGAATCATATCCTCTAACCGTTTGATCGCCGGATTATCTTCAAGTTCTTTTCTGTATTTATTCCTAAAATCATCAAATTTATCCGGATCATGTCCGAACCATTTTCTAAGCGCTGCAGAGGGTGCCACATCTTTTTCCCATATATCAATGGCAGCCTTTTCTTTTGACAAACCTCTGGGCCACAAGCGGTCCACAAGAATCCTTTCCCCGTCGTCAGGGCTGGCAGGTTCATACACTCTTTTTATACAGATCCGCATACTGCACCTCCTTTTTTATTTTACAATATGTGCAAAATAATGTGCAAAATAAAAATAAGAGCCCCGCAAAGAAGCTCTTATCTTTCACTCTATTAAACTATACAGATTACATCATTCCGGCACCGGGCATCGGAGGCATCGGAGGCATTGCCGGTTTATCTTCCGGTTCATCTCCAACGATGGCTTCTGTTGTCAGTACAAGTGCCGCAATAGATGCTGCATTCTGCAAAGCGGAACGGGTAACTTTTGCAGGATCTACAATACCTGCAGCAATCATATCCTCATATTTATCTTCCGCTGCATTGTAACCGATGCCGACCTTTGCAGCTTTTACCTTTTCAGCCACAATCGCACCTTCCATGCCTGCATTGCTTGCAATCTGGCGGATTGGCGCCTCAACAGCATGACGGACAATATTGATTCCTGTCTTTACATCACCTTCTGCTTTGATTCCATCCAGTTCTTTCTGGATATCAACAAATGTCGTACCGCCGCCTGCTACGATGCCTTCTTCTACAGCCGCACGGGTTGCATTCAGAGCATCTTCAATGCGGAGCCTCTTGTCCTTCATTTCCACTTCAGTTGCTGCACCAACTTCAATGACAGCCACCCCGCCGGACATCTTGGCCAAACGTTCCTGAAGCTTATCTTTATCAAACTGGGAAGTTGCCACTTTGAGCTGCTCACGGATCTGTTCCACACGGGATGCGATAGCTGCTTTATCTCCCGCACCACCGACAATTGTTGTATTATCTTTTGTAATGCGAACCTGGTGTGCTGTGCCAAGATCTTCAATAGAAGCGCTATCCAGCTTACGGCCCATATCTTCGGAAATCACCTGCCCGCCGGTAAGCACAGCGATATCTTCCAGCATGGCTTTGCGGCGGGGTCACAAACCACCAGGCGTGTGAGC
>ERZ780046.1042-NODE-1042-length-10070-cov-3.362157_pt1 | contig 10070 bp, 7 predicted proteins | sample MGYA00511848_ERZ780046 | MGnify/ENA primary metagenome ERZ780046 (study PRJEB29588, sample SAMEA2147983) | human gut metagenome | biome: human gut; feature: human-associated habitat; material: faeces | place: Denmark | collected 2008/2010 ...
GAAGACACAAAGCAAACTGTTTTCGGGCGAGCGAACCTCGCCCCTACGAACTAAATGATAGCATTATCCACGTTTTGACAGCCCCATTTTCTTTAGATTCTTATATCTGTCCTCCCATATCCTTGAGTTTTTAGTAAAAGCTACAATTCTTTGGAATACACTTTGTTTCTTTATTAGATATTAGAGGATTAAACAGGCTCGTTTTCGGAAGAATGGCATTAAGATCAATAGAGGCTAACCATAATCAGAGTTTTCTCCCTTTTTATTCGTTTATTACAGAGATTTTTTCGTAATTTTGTGCTTCAAAATCAAATCAGAGAATCATTATGGCAGCAAAACCGGGTATTCCAAAAGGAACCAGAGATTTTTCGCCCGTAGAAATGGCGAAACGTAATTATATATTTAATACGATCCGTGAAGTGTTCCATCTTTTCGGCTATCAGCAGATTGAAACTCCTTCTATGGAGAATCTGTCTACTTTGATGGGAAAATATGGAGATGAAGGGGATAAACTATTGTTTAAGATACAGAACTCAGGCGATTACTTTTCGGGAATTACCGATGAGGAGTTGTTGAGCCGCAATGCTGTGAAATTGGCCGGTAAATTTTGTGAGAAAGGACTGCGCTATGATCTCACTGTACCGTTTGCCCGCTATGTGGTGATGCATCGTGATGAGATAAGTTTTCCTTTCAAACGTTATCAAATTCAACCGGTATGGCGTGCAGACCGTCCTCAAAAGGGACGTTATCGTGAGTTCTATCAGTGTGATGCCGATGTGGTGGGTAGCAATTCGCTGCTGAACGAAGTAGAACTTGTACAAATGATTGATCGTGTGTTCAACAAGTTTGGCGTGCGTATTTCCGTTAAGATTAATAATCGTAAGATATTAACGGGTATTGCCGAAATAATCGGTGAGGCTGATAAGATAGTAGATATTACCGTTGCTATCGATAAGCTGGATAAGATAGGTTTGGATAATGTGAATGCAGAGTTGGCTTCGAAAGGTATCCCACAGGAGGCGATTGATAAACTTCAGCCTATAATCTTATTGAGCGGTTCAAATGAGGAAAAACTGGAAACACTGAAAACGGTTCTGGCTACCAGCGAGACCGGTATGAAAGGGGTGGAAGAAAGTGAGTTTATCCTGAAGACTGTTGCTTCTCTTGGAGTGAAGAGTGAAGTAGAACTGGACTTGACGTTGGCTCGCGGATTAAATTACTATACCGGTGCTATCTTCGAGGTGAAGGCACTGGATGTACAGATTGGCAGCATCAGCGGTGGAGGACGTTATGACAACTTGACAGGCGTGTTTGGAATGGATGGAATGTCAGGAGTCGGTATTTCATTCGGAGCAGACCGTATTTTTGATGTACTGAATCAATTGGATTTGTATCCGAAAGAGGCTGTGAATGGTACGGAACTGTTGTTTGTGAACTTCGGAGAGAAGGAAACTGCCTACTGTTTGCCTGTTTTGGCCAAAATGCGTGATGCAGGTGTACGTGCCGAGATTTATCCTGATTCAGCCAAGATGAAGAAGCAGATGGGGTATGCAAATGACAAACAGATCCCTTTTGTTGCTATTGTTGGTGAAAATGAGATGGCTGAAGGTAAACTAACCCTGAAGAATATGACTACAGGAGAACAGTCATTGCTGACTTCCGATGAATTATTGAAAACAGTAAGAGGATAATAAGAGGAATTCTATATTTTGTTTGTCACCGTAGCAGCTTTATCATGGGCTGCTACGGTGATGTTTTTTATAGATGGCGTTCGGGATATAAATCGTTCCACCATTCAGGGCTGTCTTGCAGCCAACGTGCAAACCATGCCATGATGGAGTTATGCCATAATATTCGTTTCGGATAATCGGCAATGAAGTGGTTCTCACCATCTACGGTTACAAATTCGACAGTCTTGCCCAAAATCTTCAGTGCATTGAACAGTTGGATGCTTTCTCCGATAGGTACATTGGTATCTGCCGTTCCGTGCAACAATAACAAGGGAGTATTGATTTTGTCGGCATTGAATAGTGAACCTTGCTTGGTAAACAGTTCCGGGTTTTTCCAAGGATAACTGTCGGCAGCTGCTATTGCATTATATGAATACCCCCAATAGCCGTCTCCCCAATAGCTTGTCACATTGCTGATGCCGGCATGCGAAACCGCGGCTGCGAAGATGTCGGTTTGTGTTTGCAGGTATTGGGTCATGAATCCTCCGTAGGATGCACCCAGACAGCCTATTTTTTTATCATTGACAAATGGATGTTCTTTGCAGAATTGCTTGGTGCCTTCGATGATATCGTCGGCTGTGCGTTTACCCCATGCGTTAACGTGGCGTGCCGAGAACTCTTGTCCATAACCGATAGTTCCGCTCGGATTGATGACATATACTACATAGTCTCGTGAAGCAAACAGTTGTGCACAATAGGGATTGCTGATGCCACGTTCGGTGGGAGTTGTTCCACCATAATAATATACGATAAGCGGATATTTCTTATTGGGGTCGAAATTAGGAGGCAGACACATCATACCCTGAATGGTAGTTCCGTCCGAGGCAGTGAAGTTCCAAGGTTCTGTTTTGCCCAATTCAATCTCGTCCAATATCGGTTTCATGGGGTCGGCAAGCAGACGTGAAGTCTTCTTTTTCATATCGTAAAGATAAGCGACTCCTGCATTGTGATTGCTCTGTCCGATATAGGCAGCGATTGAAGGGTTGTTTTCTGAAAGTGCAAAGGCGCTGGTGACATCTGTTTCCAGATTTAACTTCTCAAACTTCTTTGTTTGGGGAGAGTAACGGTAGATGTTTCTGCAATCTTCATCGTTGGTATTGAAGTAGATGCAGCCGTCGCCTTTGTTCCATTGAAGAGGATAGACAGTCGGGGCAAAGTCCTTTGTAATTGGTTCAATATGACGTGTGGCCAAGTCCATGATATAGGCCTGTGAATCGAAGTCATTGGCGATGGGGTGGTTGCCGCAATTCTTGCCTATGCCTCCGAATGCTTCGGGGCTTCCGGTCAACAGCAATTGTTTACCATCCGGTGAATAACTGGCGCTTCCCATAAAACGGTCGTCGATAAAGAGCGTATCGACAGCCAATGTTTCCAGATTGACCTGATAGAGAGAACTTAATGAGAAAGGACGTTCTGTGATGTTCTCTTTTGAGGTGCTATAAAGGATATACTTGCCATCGGGGGAAATATCATTCAGGTAAGTGCTGTGGTTACCGAAAGTGAGACGTTCAGATATGCCCGTTGCCGGATTATATTTAGCCAGGAAGCTGCGGCGGCGTGAACCGGGAATACGGTCAACCGGGCTCACGATGCGTTTCAGCGGACCTTCCTCTTTCACTCCTTCTTCCGAAGGATGATAAATCAGATAATCTTCGTTAGGCGACCAGGTGAAACTTTCTTCGGGAATACCTTTCAGGATGGTTTCTTCTTTTAGGGTCAGCGGATCAAGGGTGATTACATCGTTGCCCTTGGCAGCCTGTACGGTATAATACAGTTTATTGCTTTTAGGCATCCAGCGCATGCCTTCTTTGGCATTGGACAACAGTACTTTGCCTGTTTTCAGCTCAGACAGCGTGGTGTAAGTATAAGAACGTTTCAAAGAGTGGTTATTCCAATAGCGTGTAAGCAGATATTTGCCGTCGGGTGAAATGGATACGCCAATGACACGGTTGCCGTAAACGGTGTTGGGGAGGGCAAAGCGTTTCTTTTGTTCGGGAGATACAAAACAAGTGATATCTTTAAACTTATCATCCTTGATGAGTTCGCATTTCAAGGTAGGCACTGCTTTATCCTTTGAACCGGAAAGCAACTTGATGGTGATTTCATAATCGGCTTCGGGTTCCAGACGAAGGTTGACTTCGCGGGTTGAGGCACCGGATATGCTGTCTTCAGCATTTTCTTTTGACATTTTTGATTCTCCGTTGATAAAAATCTCCCAACGGGCGGGTGAAGTGACTTTCAATTTCCCGGTCATGAAGCGTTCGGCACGCAAGGAGGTCTCCAATAAGTAGATACTATGGTCTTTCTCTGCTTTAGGGAATGAGAGAACTCCGGCAGTATCGGTGCTCAGCACCTGGAAAGGAGCATCGGCAAGGTCGAGTACGACCGGTGTCTTAAGCAAATCCTTGTCGGCGTATTTCTCACCTTTCGGGTTGATGCTGTCATTCATAATCGGGGTGCGTACTGTAATGGCATCGCGCACCTTGAATTGGGTTAATTTCTCTTGGGCTTGCAGGCAGGTACCGGCTCCGGTTGCCAATAACAAGGCAAGCATTGTTGTTCGTTTTTTCATGCTTTTATTTTTGATTAAATGGTTAATATACTATTTTGTCCAAGATTCCGTTGAGGCAGGCGATAGCCACTCCGTAGTTGGTCATCGGTATGTGTTGGCAGCGTGCCCGGTCGATGCGGCTTAATACATATTTACGGTTGAACATACAACCCCCGCAATGAATAATCAGTTCATAAGAACTGAGGTCGGTGGGGAAATCTGTACCTGATACTATATCTATGTGCAAGCTTTCACCGACTTTCTTTCTGAGCAGGCGCGGGAGCTTTACTCTGCCGATGTCTTCCGAAAGAGGGGCATGTGTGCAGGCTTCGGCTATCAGTATCCTCGATTGCGGGGTAAGGCTGCCGATGGCTGCTGCGCTTTCTATATAATAATGTATATCTCCTTTGTATCCTGCCATCAATACAGAAAAGGAGGTGAGCAGACTGGATTCGGGTTTCAGGCGATATACTTCGTGGAACACTTGTGAGTCTGTGATTATCAGTTGGGGAGCGCGTGAAAGCGCTTCCAATGTATTTGCCAGTTGATCGGTCGTGCAGCTCATGACAAGACATTTCTTATCGAGCAGTTCGCGCATGGTTTGCACCTGAGGCAGAATAAGACGTCCTTTGGGTGCCTGTATGTCCTGTGGCATAACCAGCAATACCAAGTCTCCTTCTTGTACTAAGTTGCCGGTAATGGTTTGTTGGCCGAAATCGGTCGGCAGTTTTCGGAGGATGGCTTGATACACTGCTTCTATGCCTGTATGCTCTTTGGCACTGACTGTGATAGGCGTTTTCCCGCAGACCTTTTCGATTCGGGCAGCGACATCGGCAGCACATTCGCGCCGGTCTGACTTGTTAAGAATAAGGATGACCGGAATATGTCGGGAGTTCAGTTGCTGTATCCATTGCTGCTCTTCTTCCAAATCTCCGTCTTCGCAAAGCAATAACGCGATGTCTGTGCGTTCGATGGCTTGAAGGGTGCGGGCAATGCGCATTTCTCCCAATTCGCCTTCGTCGTCAAATCCCGGCGTATCTATAAAAACGCAAGGGCCGATGCCGTGTATTTCCATGGCTTTATTCACAAGGTCGGTAGTGGTGCCCGGAACAGCGGAAACAAGGGCTGTGTCCTGCCCCGTCAGGGCGTTGATAAGTGATGATTTACCACTGTTGCAACGGCCGAAAATGGCGATATGCAGGCGATTGGCATTAGGAGTACTATTCATATCCATGAGTTATGCTTAAAATCTAAAGTCACGTTTTCCTTCTATTATCTCTTTCAGATTACGCGCGGCTATCTCCTTTATTTTGGGATTGGGGATATGTTTCAATTCTTTTTGAATGAGCACTTCTCCTTTGGCGCGCGTGTCGGCGGATGCATAATCTTCCAAATATTCTTTTAAAGTCATGAGAGCGTTGGGGGCACAGCAATTCGCTATTTGTCCCGATTTGACTAATGACATGAAGCGGTCGCCCGTTCTGCCTGCCCGGTAGCAGGCGGTGCAGAAGCTGGGAATGTGCCCCATGTCGAGCAGCCAGTTGACCACTTCATCCAATGTCCGTGTATCACTGATGTCGAATTGGGCGGAATTTTCTTCCTTCGGTTCAGGCGTGGCGTAACCGCCTACACTGGTGCGTGATCCGCCACTGATTTGTGAAATGCCCAAATGCAGCACTTTGCTGCGCGTGGCAACCGATTCGCGTGTGGAAATAATCATTCCCGTATAAGATACGGCAATGCGGATGATGGCTACAATGCGGCAGAATATATCATCGGAAACAGCATTGGGGAAGTCGTTTGTGGAAATATCGTCAGCCGGACAGATGCGTGGCACGCTGATGGTGTGCGGACCTACTCCGAAGGTGGCTTCCAGATGTTCCGCATGCATCAGCAGTCCGATAAAGTCGTATTTATAAGTGTTGAGGCCGAACAACACTCCCAGGCCCACATCGTCTATGCCGGCTTCCATGGCGCGGTCCATAGCTTCGGTGTGGTAAGCATATTTGCTTTTAGGTCCGGTGGGATGCAAGGCTTCGTAGTTTTCTTTGTGATAAGTTTCCTGAAACAGGATATAGGTACCGATGCCGGCATCCTTTAACCGGCGGTAGTTCTCTACTGTGGTTGCGGCAATGTTGACATTCACTCGGCGAATGGCTCCATTCTTATGTTTGATGCTATAAATGGTATCGATGGATTCCAGGATATATTCGATGGGATTGTGCAACGGGTCTTCGCCGGCTTCGAGTGCCAGACGCTTGTGTCCCATGTCCTGCAGGGCGATAACTTCTTTCCTAATCTCCTCTTGTGTCAACTTCTTGCGGGCTATTGTCTTGTTTTTCAGGTGATAAGGACAATATACGCAACCATTGACACAATAATTGGAAAGATATAGCGGAGCGAACATGACAATGCGGTTGCCATAAAATTTATGTTTGATTTCTTCTGCCAGACGGAAAATCCGTTCTATCAAGTCCGGTTGGTCACATTCCAACAAGAGGGCTGCTTCCCGATGGGTCAGGCCTTTGCATCGAGCGGCTTTGTCTATCAATGACTCAATCAGCGCACGGTTGCTCTTATGGGTTTCTGCATAACTCATTGTATCCAGAATTTCCTGATGATTGATGAACTCTTCCGCTATTTTTGAATCTGCTTTATACATTATATTCTAATTGTTTTTATGTTCTGTTTCCATTATAATCTCCTCTTTCTGTCGAAATCCGGTATCCGATAGCATTTAACCGTTCAGACAGTTTTTTTAATCCTTCTGCTGCTTCGGCACCAAAGGCGGCTTTATTATCATATAAGGTGTATTTGGTACGTTGTTCCGGGGGTGACAGGTTGGGCATCACGACATTGGCACCTGCCAATATTCCCCGTTCGCGGCCATCGCTGGCAAGAGTTGCCAGCGCAGTTGTGGAAGGGATAAGGGCGTAAGGATGCATCAGCCTGAAGATAGAAAGCAATTTGAGTGTCATTTCCATGCTTCCGGCCGTTTTGCCGGCAAAGGGAGTATCGTGGTGGGGAATGAAGGGACCGATGCCAATCATTTCCGGTTGGAAACGCTCAATAAACAATAAGTCCTCCACCAAATGTCCGATAGTTTGTCCGGGAGTGCCTACCATGATTCCTGTGCCTGTCTGATAGCCGATTTCTTTCAACCATTGCAGGCATTGCAACCGATATTCGGGTGACATTCTGTCGGGATGAAGCAGCCGGTAATGCTCCTTATTATATGTCTCGTGGCGAAGTAAGTATCGATTTGCGCCGGCATGGAAAAAACGCTCATAAGTCTCCCGTGTCTTCTCGCCCAATGACAAGGTGATGGCACAATCAGGAAAAAGCCGATGTATGGATGCTACCGTTTGTTCTGTCCACTCGTCTGTCATGGCGGGATCTTCTCCTCCCTGCATGACAAATGTACGAAAACCGGCTTCATATCCTTCACGGCAACATGCTAAGATTGTTTCCCGTGTCAGTCCGTAGCGACTGACCGACGGATTGCCTTTCCGAATGCCGCAATAATAGCAATTATTACGGCATCGGTTAGTGATTTCTATGAGGCCGCGGATGAAAACTCTATTACCGAACCGGGAAAGGGCTTCCTCTTGAGCTTGCTTTTGTAGATAAGATAAGCAGTTACTATCCTGACATTCGAGCAGAATTTTATATTCTTCCGCAGTCAGTTTATGTTCCTTCCTCAGTTTGTCTATCAAGAGTATTTCATTCCATATTTTCATACGTTTTGGTTTGTTTGGTCAATTCTTGGGATAACTGCCACTTGCCTGACTTGCTTCCGCTATGCGTGCTGGGGCCGGTGATGCAGCCTCCTTCGCAAGCCATTACTTCGATAAACTGTCCCGGAGTTTTCCCCGTTTTGGCGTATGCACGTAATGCTGCAATATTCTTTTTGTTCAAGTCTGAAACCTGAACGGCATTTATCTTGTCTGCTTCCATCTTGAGGAATGCTTTCACGGCACCCATAACGCCGCCTGCCTGAGCAAATCCATGTGCTTCGCGCACAGAAGAGAATTCCATGGCATAAGGTTGTACTATTTCCAAATTGACTTCCATCGCATCGAAAATAGAAGAAATCTCCTCAAATGTCATTACAAAATCCACAGCTTCATCACGTTGTGCTTCTTTACGCTTGGCCACACACGGTCCCACAAATACTATTTTTGCATCGGGATGTTTTTTCTTGGCAATACGCGCGGCATAGTACATTGGAGAACCGGTAGTAGAAACATATTTTTTCATGTCGGGAATATACTTGTTCACCAACTCAATATAAGAAGGACAGCAGGAAGTAGTCATAAACTTCTGGCCTTCCTCCAGTTTTTCAATCAGCTCATGTGCTTCATTTTCCACTGTTTCCATTGCACCTTGTGCGACTTCAATCACATCGGTGAAACCGATTTGCTTGAATGCTCCGTATACTTGTTCGATAGTGGTACTGAACTGTCCTAAAATAGAAGGGGCCACAATAGCCACTACTTTTTCTCCTTTACGGATTCTCTGTAACACATCGAAAGTCTGTGATATTTCGAAGATAGCTCCAAAGGGACAGGCGTTCATACACTTTCCGCAGTAGATGCACTTGTCCTCGTCAATGTGTTCTATGCCATGCTCGTCTTTGCTGATAGCCTTGACAGGACAGGATTCCTCGCAGGGAACCGGGATGTAGACGATGGCATGATAAGGACAACTTTTGTGGCAGATGCCACAACTGATACAGGTGTCGTGGTCAATCCATGCTTTGCCGGTGTCTGCATGTACATGAACAGCTCCTTTGGGGCAGTTGTACTGGCAGCTGCGGGCGGTACATCCGCGACACAAGTCGGTAATTTCGTAGTTAATCTGTACGCAAGCGGAGCAGGCTTCGTCTATTACACACATTATATTGTCCTTGGGCATTCCATTTTCTGCACGGTCGAGGGCTCTGGCGGCATATTCGGATAATGAAGTAAGTTCATCTGTTTCATCGTCCATATCCAATCCCAGCAAAGGGAGTGATTTATACTTCCACACAGCGCGTTCTTTATGTACGCAGCAACGTCCGGCATGTTTTGAACGTCGAGGACTCAATTCCAAAGGCAGACGGTCTATTTTGTCTGTTGTCAGTTCCCCCTCTTTCCACAGTTTCACAAGTTCGGTCAGCAACTTGTGGCGGACAATCATAATGTTGTTCGTAAAAGCCATATAGTTCAAAAGGTTAGTTATTAGGGTTTGCAAAGATAGTGATATGTTTGCGTTTCATCCCTATAATCGTTAAAGAAAATGAATAAAAAAGGCATTTGGCAGAAATGAATGTTTGTCATAGTGTCAAATTGACAGTTTATATCTGCCAATTCATCGAGTTTTGGCTTTGGCATGCTTTTAGCTGAAGATTATGTGTCGTCTTTAAAAAGACATTGATAACTTGATATAATGTATAACAAATAAAATATTAAAGAACTATGAACATTAAACCATTAGCAGACAGAGTACTGATTCTTCCTGCTCCGGCAGAAGAAAAAACAATCGGTGGTATCATCATTCCTGATACAGCAAAAGAAAAGCCATTGCAAGGTGAAGTTGTCGCAGTAGGTAACGGAACAGAAGACGAAGAAATGGTGTTGCATGTAGGCGACCAGGTATTGTATGGTAAATACTCGGGTACTGAATTGGAACATGACGGTAAAAAATACCTTATCATGCGCCAAAGCGATGTCCTCGCTGTTTTGGGATAATTAATAGTACATTGTAAATCATTAAATTGTAAATAGAATTATGGCTAAAGATATTAA
>ERZ780046.1045-NODE-1045-length-10053-cov-5.560112_pt1 | contig 10053 bp, 7 predicted proteins | sample MGYA00511848_ERZ780046 | MGnify/ENA primary metagenome ERZ780046 (study PRJEB29588, sample SAMEA2147983) | human gut metagenome | biome: human gut; feature: human-associated habitat; material: faeces | place: Denmark | collected 2008/2010 ...
GATGACGAAGCGGCGGCAAACATCATCGTGTCTGTGCATTCGTATGACCCGCAGACCTTCTGCCTGCAGGACACGCAGACGACGTTCGACCCGGAGAAGGATGGCGCGAAAATCAACCGCGTGTTCGAGAACATCAAGGAAACCTTCCTTGACCGGGGGATTCCGGTCGTGATGGGCGAAACGGGTGCGACGAACACGAATGGCAATCACGACGAGCGCGCGAAGTGGGCGTACTGTGTCGCGCAGAATGCCCAGCGCTATGGCGTGCCGATTGTCATCTGGGACAATGGGAACAATCAGACGTCCGGCGGTGAGTGCCACGCCTGGATTCGCCGCGCGGTGAATCCGAAGCTGCGCAGTCAGGCGACGAGCGTGGTGTACCCGCAGGTGCTGGACGCGCTGTGGGAGGGCAAGAACAGCGCGGCATGGGGCAGTGCGCTGACGGAAGTGCGCGCGGAGGCGGACGAGAGCATCCTCTGGGCGAACGCCGACGGCTTGACGAGCCAGAAGGAATGGGATTCCTCCTACATCCAGCTCGAAGCGAAAATGGAGTGGTTCGCGGACGGCGCACGCATTGGCATTCGCTATTCCGGCGCGGGTACGCCTAAAATCGTGCTGGACAGCGCGGAAAAGAGCGTCTGGTGGATTCTGGTGGATGCGGCGGAGATACAGAAGAATGATGACGGTACGAAAACCGCGTGGTTCACGAGCGAAATCCTGCTGGCGGAAATGCGCAAAAACGGCGTTGATAGCCCTGCACAGCTGCAAAATTGTTATGTCATCGCGACGAACGGGAAGATTACCGCTTACCGCATCACCGTAGAGGGCATGACGGCGGCGCAGACGACCTACCATGTGAACGGCAGCGCGATTCATCAGGCGGATTTGCCGGATGCCCCGACCTACCCGCACATGACCTTCTGCGGCTGGTACACCACGCCGGATTATCAGCCCGGCACGGAAGTCACAGGCGCAAGCGGCGCTTCGGACGCATGGGCGAAGATGGCGCTGGACATGAGCGTCATTAAGTAACAAAGGAGTCAATAGCGTTGGATTTTGAATATCTGCTGTTTTTGCAGAACCTCCGGGCGGAAGCGCCGAACTTCATCAACAGCTTGCTGCTCTTCATTTCGGAATTTGCCGCCGGGTCGCTGCCGGTTGTCATTATCGTCGTATTTTACTGGTGCATCGACAAGCGCACCGGGCAGCGGATGGGGCTGTGCTTCGCGGGTGCCACGATGGTGACTCAGCTCATCAAGAATATCGCGTGCGTCTATCGCCCGTGGAAGCAGGATGCGCGGCTGCAAATCGCTCCGGAAGCGGCGGCAACGGCAACGGGCTACTCGTTTCCCAGCGGACATGCGACATTGGCAGCGTCCTTTTACGGAAACATCGCGGCGTACCTGAAAAAGTACAGCAAATGGTGGATGCTTCCGTGCGTGCTGCTGACGCTGCTGACGGCGTTTGCCCGCAACTGGCTCGGCGCGCACACGCCGCAGGACGTGCTGGTTGGGATGATGATTGCGCTGGTCGTGCTGCTGCTGTCAAAATACCTGCTGGACTGGGCGGACGGCGGCCAGAACCGCGACTGGCTGCTGGCGACTATCGGCATCATCCTGTCTGCCGCGATGCTGATGTACACCAGCGTGAAGCCGTATCCGATGGATGTGCTGCCGGACGGAACGCTGCTGGTTGACCCGTGGGACATGGTGACGGACTGCTACAAGGCGGCGGGGGCGATGATGGGCTTCTGCCTTGGCTGGGTGCTGGAGAGGCATTTTGTCGGTTTTGATGCAAAGGGTGCGGGCAAGGCGCGCATGATTCGCGGCGTGGTTGGCGTAGCGCTGCTGTTGGCGGTGCGGAAGGGAATGAAGGCGGCGGGTAATCTGCTGCTGGATGCACACTGGCTGGGCTTTGCAGAGATGTTCGGGCTGATGCTGTTCGCGATTGTGCTGTATCCGGCGCTGTTCCAGTGGGTGGAGGGAAGGAAAAGCAAATCATGAAATTGGGTGCTTCGGGCGAAAATGGCTCGGAGCGCCTTTTTTGTGTACGCATTTTATGCATGAACGCATATGCGCCGGGATATGATAGGAATACGCACCCGGAAAGGATGCAGGAAAGAGAGGAAAGACGCATGGAAGAACGTAAATGTGTCGGTTGGCAGGAACAGGAGACATCCCGCCTGTTTTCCGCTGTGCAGGAGGCGCGGGGCAGCGGCGCACCGCTTCGGCAAGTGTTCGAGGACTTATCCGTGGACTTGGGACGCAAACCCAACAGCATTCGCAACTACTATTACGCCTGTTTGCGGAATCAGGAGCAGAATACGCCGCGCGTACAGGCATTCATTCCCTTCACGGAGGCGGAGACGCATGACCTCTTGCGTCAGGTGCTGACGGGCTGCGGGCAGGGCATGAGCGTCCGCGCGTGTGTTATGCGGATGGCAGACGGCGACCACAGCCGGATGCTGCGCTATCAGAATAAGTACCGCGCGATTTTGAAGCATCATCCGGAGATGATTGCGCAGGTGCGGCAGGAACTGCTGGCAGAGGGCGTTGCTGCGCCCGCGCAGGGGAAGAATCAGCCTGATGAGGCAGAGAACCGCGCCGCGTCCCAGATGATGGCGGAACCGTGCGTGCTGAAAATGCTGGAGGGCATGAAGGAACTGCTTTGGCGGGCGTCGGCGGCGGAGGAAAAGGAGCAATTGCAGCGTTCGCTCGATCGAATGCGCGTGGAGCAGGATTTGCGGCGGATTGCGTGGGAGAAGGATTATGACGCGGCTGTGCAGCTGATTCGGGAGATGCGGGCGTGCTTGGAAAGCGTTCGTAATTCGCTGGACGGGGAGAAGCGCTGCGATGTGGAGGATTGCCTTGCGAAAGCCGCCTCGTTCCCCAATAAACATGCGGGAGAAGCATGAAAGTGTCACCGATTGAATCGCGTGTAAGGACTAAGGTGGAGGACTTCGGCACGCTTCATTCGCCCCTTGCGTTCCCCCGAAAAATGCGGTATACTGTCCTTGTAAAGGGGGCATCCACATGGAAATCGGAATTCGGCTGCATGATACGGCGGGGAGTAATTTGGAGGAACACCTGCGTAACGCAAGGGAGCAGGGGTTTTCCTGTGTTCATATCGCGATGAGCAAGGTCGTGCCGGGGTTTAAGATGGCGGATGCGCCGGAGCTGCTGACGGACGCGCTGGCGGATGAGGTGCGCGGGCTGCTGGAGAAGTACAATCAGCGGTGCGTGCTGCTGGGGTGTTATTTGAACCTGTGCAGCCCTGATTTGTCGGCGCACGAGCGCACGCTGATGAATTATCGTGCGCATTTGCGGTTTGGCAAAAAAATCGGCGCGCTGATGGTCGGCACGGAAACCGGCGCACCCAATATCGGTTACAAATCCTGCCCGGAGTGCCGGACGGAGGAGAGTCTGCGCCTGTTTATTGAGCGCGTGAAGCCCGTCGTCCGCTGGGCGGAGGAAGAGAGCATGATGCTTGCTATCGAGCCGGTCACGCGGCACATCGTCTGCACGGCGGAAAGGTGCCAGCGGGTGCTGGCGGAGGTGCAGTCCGAAAACCTGCGGGTTATTCTTGACGCGGTGAACCTGCTCGACCGCGAGAACGTCCATCAGGCGCAAGAAGTTGTGACGGATGCGGTTGCGCGTCTGGGGGATTCCGCCGAGTTGCTGCACATCAAGGATTTCCTGCCCGATGGCACGGACGAGTGCGCATGGGCGCGGCAGAATATCGCGAATGTCAACATGTTTGATGGGCTGCTGTCGATTGCGCCGGGGCTGGGGCAGATGGATTACCGCCCGCTGATGCAGCTCGCGAAGCGCCGGAATCTGCCGATGACGCTGGAGAACACAAATCCGCAGAACGCGGTGTCGGCGCGCCAGACACTCGAAAAGACGCTGGAGGAATGCTGAATGGCAATGGATTTGCAGCGCCTGATGAGTCTGCTGCGCCAGTGTATGCAGCGCTACGATATGGTGTCGGCGGGGGATAAAATCGCGGTCGGACTGTCCGGCGGCAAGGATAGCCTGACGCTGCTGATGGGGCTGAAGCACCTCCAGCGGTTCTATCCCGTGCCGTACGGGCTGTGCGCGATTCACGTCGGCAGCGGTGCGCCGGGCAGCGAGGCAGACGTGGAGACGATGCGGCGGTTCTGCGAAGGATTAGACGTGCCGTTCTATTTTGTGGATGCAAAGGTGTACCAGATTGTGTTTGAAATCCGCAAGGAGAAGCACCCGTGCAGCCTGTGCGCCAAGCTCCGGCGCGGCGCGCTCAACGACAAGGCAATGGCGCTGGGATGCAATAAAATCGCGTATGCGCACCATCAGGACGATTTCATCGAAACGAGCCTGATGAATCTGATGCTGGAGGGGCACTACGACTGCTTTCCGCCTGTGACGCACCTTGATCGCACGAACCTGCAAGTCCTTCGCCCCATGCTCATGGTCAAGGAGCGCGACGTGATTGGCTTCGCACGGAGGGAAAATCTACCTGTTGTCAAGAATCCATGCCCTGCAGATGGGCATACGCGCCGGCAGGACGTGAAGGACTTCATCCGGCGCAGTCGCGACGTCTTTCCGCAGGGACGCGAATGCCTATATGCGTCGCTGCTGGACTATTTCGACCGAAATGTGACGAAAAATGCAAAAAACGGGTATAAATCCTCCGAAAACGATATTTTTGGTGAAAAACAACAAAAGCTTTCGAAAAAAATACGAAAAAATGGCGCATTTAGCCGAAAAAAATGTACAAAACGCCCGAAAACAGGGAAGTAACGCTGTAATGATGACAAGTAACCTACTTGACACCATCCGAAAGTAGTGTATAATGGACAATATACGTTGGTATAGGTGACTGATTGCGGGGATGCGGTTCGTCCACTTGCCAATGTATAAGAATGGCTGAAGTGTCACTAAGAACCGAATTTGGCAGATGCGAAATGCCCTCCGACGCAAAATTATCGGGGAGAGGGTATTTTGTCTGCCAATTTTGCAACCTCTGGTTTCACGCCGCCCGATGGAAAGTAGGACAAGCCGATGATTACCATGCAGGAAATGGAGAAGGAGCTGGCCATTTACCGCAAGAACTTTACCGCGGTTCGCCTCATCAGCGAGGCAGATATCTTGCGTACAATTGAAGCGCGCAAGTACAATCCGGCTTCACGCGCCTGCCCCTGCCGGGATGGGCGGATGACATCGCAGGGATGCCGCAACTGCATCGTTCTACGAGCGTACATGGAAAAATGCAAGAAAATCAAGCTCGAATACGATGACCCGAATGTCTATCAGGTGACAGCGCGTTACCTGCATGTCGAGGGCGGGCGCTATGTGCTGGAACTGGTGCAGAAACTTGACGACGACATGATGATTGACGCCGAGTCGGGCGAGAAACTTGCCAATCGCCTGTCCAGTTATGAGGACAAGCTGTACCACGATGCGCTCACGGGGACGCTCAACCGCCGCTATTACGAGGAACACATGTGCAAAACCGTCTATGAGGCGGGCATTGCCATGATTGATGTGGATAACTTCAAACTTTATAATGATGTTTTCGGGCACCGCGCGGGCGATGTTGTGCTGGAGACGATGGCGCAGTCCGTTAAGCTGCATACCGCGAGCGGCGATCTGCTGGTGCGCCTGGGCGGAGACGAGTTCCTGCTGGTTATGCCCGGCATCCCCGCTGACCGCCTGTACAGCCGCCTGCTGCAAGTGAGCGAGGCGGTGCACAATACGCCTGTGCCGGGGTACACGAATCTGCAAATTTCGATTAGCATCGGCGGCGTGATGGGCAACGGTCGCCTGCTGGAAACTGCCGTGGAGCAGGCCGACCAGCTGATGTATCAGGCGAAAACGCGCACGAACATGGTTATGACGGAGATGATGCTGGCGCAGTCGTCGGAGCAGGAGAATGAGCTGCACGCGCGGAAAGAACGCATCCTGATTGTGGATGACTCGGAGTTGAACCGCGCGTTGCTGACGGAAATGCTGGAGGACGACTACGAAATTCTGGAAGCTGCGAATGGGCAGGAGTGCATGGACATCCTGAACGCGGGCAGCGATAAAATTTCGCTGATGCTGCTGGATCTGCTGATGCCTGTGATGGACGGCTTCGAGGTACTGGCGTCGATGAACCGCAGCCACATGCTGGAAAATCTGCCGGTTATCATGATATCCAGCGAGGACTCGGATGCTTTTATCCGCCGCGCCTACGAGCAGGGCGTGAGCGACTACATCAGCCGCCCGTTCGATGCGAAAGTAGTCTATCGGCGCGTCTACAACACCATTAAGCTGTACGCCAAGCAGCGTCGCCTGGTGTCAATGGTCACGAGCCAAATCCTCGAAAAAGAAAAGAACAACATGCTGCTGATTAACATCCTGAGCCATGTGGTGGAGTTCCGGAACGGTCAAAACGGTTCGCATGTGCAGCATATGCGGCAACTGTCGGAGCGGCTTCTGGAGACGCTGTGCGCCAAAACCGACCGCTACCGCCTGACCCCGCAGGACTGCGACCTGATTGCCCTCGCGTCGTCGATGCACGATATTGGTAAAATCGCCATTGACGCGAAAATTCTGAATAAACCCGGAAAGCTGACGCCGGAAGAGTTCGAGCAGATGAAGCAGCACACGATTTTTGGCGCGAAGATGCTCGACGACCTTGCGGCGCACCACAACGAGAAGCTGGTGCGCACGGCATGCGACATTTGCCGCTGGCACCACGAGAGCTATGATGGGCACGGCTATCCCGATGGTCTGGTGGGGGACGAAATCCCGATTTCGGCGCAGGTCGTTTCGCTGGCGGATGTGTACGATACGCTCATCAGTGAGCGCGTCTACAAACCCGCGTACAGCCACGAACAGGCGATGGCTATGATCCTGAACGGCGAATGCGGCGTGTTTAATCCGCTGCTGATTGAGTGCCTGAAGGAACTTCGGGAGACGCTGCGGTGCGAGCTTGACGTGCCTCCGCTTAATGTGAAGCGCGAAAAAGCACGGGGCGACGGCGCAAAACCTGCGGAATCCAAAGCATAAAAGACGACCCGACTGCCGGCAATATCGGTGGTCGGGTCGATTCTTACCACTGGTTAACGTGTACGCGGCTTTCTTCGTAGCGGCTGGGGCGCACTGCACGCATGTCGATATCCTCCGCTGGATAGCCGAGCGCGAGGATCGAGTGCGGTACAATCGTCTCCGGCAGCTGGAAAATCGCCGCCTGCCGCTTCACGCGCGTTTCGTCCGGCCAAGTGCCAAGCCCGACCGATGCCGAGGTCGTTCGCCGCTAACGTCATGTTCTGCGCGGCAATCGCGGCGTCAATCACCCAGAAATCCGGCGCGGGCGGAAAAGCGCGGTCGAGGTCGCCGCAGACAAGAATCGCCGCCGCTGCCTGATTCAGCATCCGCGCGACGCGCCCGTTCGCTTCCGCCATCTGCGCGAGCTTTTCCCGGTCGGTTACGACAATGAACGCCCATTCGCGGGCGTTGACGGCGCACGGCCCGCTCATCGCGGCTTCGAGAATGGTGTGGAGTTTGTCGGGTTCAATCGGCTTGTCGGCAAATTTGCGCACGCTGCGGCGGGTGAGGATGTTCTGCATGGTTTCCATCGGTCAAAATCTCCTTCCATTCATATGGATTCAGCATAGCACAGTTTTCTGCTGAATGCAAAGCGGAAAGCGCAAAAAATCGCGGGTGGAAAATTGTGCAGCCGCGAAGTTTCCCGGCGGGTTATGTACAAATGGGAAAGAATGCGGTATAATAAAACATGAGCCGCGAGGAACGGCTCGGAAAGGATGAAACACCAATGCTCGATCAGAACGTTGCACGGGAAGTATTGCAGGAAGCGGTACGTACCGGCGGTGATTTCGCTGAAATTTTCATGGAAGACCGCATTGACCACGCAATGGGGATGCGCTCTCATAAACTGGAAAGCGCGACGACCAGCCGGATGCACGGCGCGGGCGTGCGCGTGTTCAGCGGTACGAATGCGATTTATGCCTACACCAACGATACCAGCCGGGAAGGGCTGATGAATTGCGCGCGTCAGGCAGCGGCGGCGGTGCGCGGCGGCAAGGGCTGCGTGGTGGAACCGTTCAAGCCATGGGATGCCTCCCGCCCGGAAGAAATTCTGCTCCTGCCGACTGACGTGAAGGCGGCACTCAAGGCGGAGAAGCTCCGCGCGGCGGAAGCGGCGGCGCGCAGCATTTCCCCGGAAATTGTGCAGGTGATGGCGAATTATGGCGACCATGTGCAGGATGTGTGCATCTGCAATACCGAGGGCGTGTTCGTGACCGACCGCCGTGTGCAGACGCGCCTGCGCGTGAGTGCGATTGCCAGCAACGGCACGGAGAATCAGTCCGGCAGTGATGCGCCCGGCGCGTCCATGGGCTTTGAACTGTTTGACACGCGCGTGAATGCGGAGGAATCAGGAAAAATCGCCGCCCAGCAGGCAGTGACGATGCTTCATGCACCGGTATGCCCCGCGGGTGTGATGCCCGTCGCGATTGACAACGGCTTCGGCGGCGTTATCTTCCACGAGGCGTGCGGCCATTCTCTGGAGGCTACCAGCGTGGGCATCGGCGTGAGCGAATTCTGCGGCAAGCTCGGCCACCAGATTGCGTCGCCCATCGTGACCGCCATCGACGACGGCACGCTTGTCAACAACTGGGGTCAAATCCATGTGGACGACGAAGGCACGCCCAGCCAGCGCACGGTGCTGATTGAGAACGGCATTTTGAAGAGCTACATGGTGGACCGCCTCGGCAGCCGCCGGATGAATCACCCGATTACCGGCTCCTCCCGCCGCGAAAGCTATGCCTATGCCCCCACGAGCCGTATGCGCTCCACCTTCATTGCCCCCGGCAATGACAGCAACGAGGAAATCATCGCGTCGATGGGCAACGGTCTGTACGCGCGCAAGATGGGCGGCGGCTCCGTCAACCCGGCGACGGGCGAATTCAACTTCTCCGTGGCGGAAGCGTATCTGGTGCGCGACGGCAAGATTGCTCACCCGGTGCGCGGCGCGTCCCTGATTGGGCGCGGCAGCGAAATCCTGATGAAGATTGACCGCGTTGGCAAAGAACTGGAACTGTCGCAGGGCATGTGCGGCTCCAAGACCGGCAGCGTCCCGACCGACGTCGGTCAGCCGATGATTCGCGTCAGCAGCATCACCGTGGGCGGCCGCTAAGGAGGAAAAGCAGATGAAAGTCAACGAATTTTTGAATGAGGTGCTTGCTGCTGCGAAGGCGGCGGGCATTGATCCGGCGGAAGTATATTATCACGGCGGCGACAGCTTCAACGTGAGCGCACTGGACGGCGAAATCAGCGACTACAAGGTGTCATCCTCGTGCGGGGTATCCCTGCGCGGCATGTTTGGCGGCAAGATGGGCAGCGCGTCCACCGAGGCGTTCGACGCTGATGCCGTCCGCCAGCTGATTGACGGTGTGAAGGAATCCGCCACCCTGCTGGAAACCGACGAGCAGGACGAGATTTTCGCGGGCGAAGAGCGCTATCCGACCATCGAGAAGGAAGAAAGCGACGTCGCGACGACGAGCGCTGAAGCGAAAATTGAGAAGTGCCTGAAGCTGGAAGCCTTGGCGAAAGCCGCTGACCCGCGCATTGTTCGCGTACCGAGCGCGGTGGTCGCGTCCTCCAGCAGCGAAGTCATCCTGCGCAACAGCTATGGGCTGAATTTGCAGGATTCCGGCAGCTACTTCTTCTCCTACACCAGCTTGGTTGCGAAGGACGGCGCGTCCACCGCGGTCAATGGCAAGGTGGCTGTGTCCAGTCGCTTTGACGGCATTGACCCGGAGAAAATTGCTGCGGATGCGGCGAAAGAAACGCTGTCCCAGCTGAACGCTTCTCCCGTGCCGACGGGCGAATACCGCGTGATTTTCCGCTATGACGCCATGCAGAGCCTCTTGCAGACGTTCTGGGGCGTGTTCTCGGCGGAGAATGCCCAGCAGAATCTGTCCCTCTTCGCGGGCAAGGAAGGGGAAAATGTCGCAGCGGACGTCGTGACCATCGTCGATGACCCGCTGATGAAGGCAGGCTTGGC
>ERZ780046.1046-NODE-1046-length-10053-cov-2.774855_pt1 | contig 10053 bp, 12 predicted proteins | sample MGYA00511848_ERZ780046 | MGnify/ENA primary metagenome ERZ780046 (study PRJEB29588, sample SAMEA2147983) | human gut metagenome | biome: human gut; feature: human-associated habitat; material: faeces | place: Denmark | collected 2008/2010 ...
TCCTCACTAAATTGCTGGTATAAGCGTCTACTGTGGCAGTTACATAAGGGGAAGAAGAAATATCCCCACCTCCAAATAAGGCATAATTGCCAACTGCTGTTGCAGCTAGCCCATACCTTGCTGTATTTAAAGATGTTGCCGTGCTTTTCGTTAAACCGCTAGTATAGGTGTCCACTCTACTAGACCGGCTAGAACTTTCATACCCGCCTCCGAATAAAGCATAACTTCCGACTGTTGTTGCAGCTAGCTCATGCCTTGCTGTACTCAAAGATGTTGCGGTGCTTTTCGTTAAACTGCTAGTATAAGTGTCTACAGTAGAATAGTAACTGCCACTATGTTGATATCCACCTCCAAATAAGGCATAATTTCCGACTGTTGTTGCGGCTAATCCTTCTCTTCCAGTACCTAAAGATGTTGCGGTGCTTTTTGTTAAACTATCATTATATGTATCCACAGTGGTAGGATAAGTATAACTAGAGCCATAATATTTGCCACCTGCAAACAAAGCATAATTGCCGACTGTTGCTGCCGCTCAATGAATCCTTTGAGTTACTTAAATATGATGTAAAAGACGATTCTAAAACCCTTTCTATCAACGCATCATCGTTATAATTCTCAAATTTAACGGTCGCATATCCGCCACTGTGTTTTGAAATAATCGCATTTCCCATTACCTCACCACCTTTAATTGTATTGGAATCGCAATTGTTGGCTTATCCTCTAGGCAAGTGACAGTAATTTGATTAGTGCCAGTTTCTATTTTTGAAACGCAATTCCAGGCTTCCAGTTGACTTAATGCCGTGCTTGTTGTTGAACTTAAAACCACATCTACGATTGGCGTATCCATGTTAGTAAGTCCAGTTACGGTAATCGTTTGAGTATATGGTGCGCTGATTCCTGTCCAATTTGTTGATATTGTTGCAAAGTAGTCAGCTACTAAGCCAACCTTTGCCCAATTACTCCACGCTCCACCTGATAACTCTCGAAGATACATATCTGTTGTACCTTCTTTGATTGCTATTTGTTGCACATAATTTCCATTATCAGATTTATTTACTATTAAACTGTGAAAATTACCAAAGGTCGGAGCATTCGTAGAGCTATTTCGCATTGTATAAAGACCTGGCGTCGTCATTGAATTAAAATCAGTGCTGCTTTTTGTTTCATAATTAGCTTTCTCATTTAATTGTGTTTGAATATTACTAGTTACTCCGTCTACATAGTTAAGTTCTGTCGCTGTTGCTGTAATTCCTAAATTGTTTAATGCTTCACTTGCAGTAGCTGCTCCAGTTCCGCCTTTTGCTATAGGTGTCACTCGATTTTCTAAATTTTCTAATGTTTTAAACAACCTCGTTACTGATGTTATGCTTAATCCACTTATTGATACTCGGTACAGCGCCATTTCATGAATAAGGCAGCCTTCATAAATGTTTCCAGTTGTAAGTCCTGGGTCAACTGCTAATGCTGCAGGGACACCCTTAACAACCGCAAATTCGGCATTTTCAATATTGTTATCACTCTTTTTTGTGTACCTCATAACTATCAAATCATTGCGATTTTGCCCTTGTGTTCCGTTGTCAATTACCAAATCTGTGTAAGTTCCCCGTGTTTGACGTATATGACGGCCTTGCATCAATATTTCTCCGGATTTTATACGCACACAGTTATTGGTAATTATCTGATATGCAAACTTTTCTCCGACATCTAAAACTCGGTCTTCGCTCGAAATCGTACCATAAATTCTTGCTCCATCGTCTTCTGACTGAATGTCCTGTGCTTCTTTCAGGCCTGTTATCAATTTTACTGCCATACTAAATCCTCCTTCCTTTTCGCTACATAACAGTTCTGTTGCCCACTTCGTAAACAAATTTCGGCGCTTCATTATTCTGAATCTTTACGATTTTTTTCGTAATTTCGCCCGATATTTTAAGGCCAGTCACGACCTCCTCTCCTCCAACAATGTCGCCGACATCTTTTTCGGAATTTTCAATCGTAATCTCGATATTATCAAAGTTTTGATACTCCAAAAGCTTGTCTGTTCCTGATTTTAATAATTCATCATTACTTTCTACATTCGAATAATCATAAACTTCCGAAATTTCATTAAGCCCCACATAATGCGGATTTTGTGAAATTTTTCCGTTTTCATCTATATAAAGATCTATCACCGTACGCTCGGACAAGTTGCCTTGCCCCAGACAAATCAAATGGTTTACTGGTGCATCATTTTTCTCAATTATAAAATTTATTAAATCGCTCGAAAATTCTTCATTCGAGTAATCAATAATTGGCTCTACAGTCAGCATTACGCTTTTGTCTTTGAACATTGCTTTTAATTTTACATTTTTCGTTTTCAGCATTTTAACAAGCCCAAAATAGCAATCTATGTATCTATCAAATTTATAATTCAGAAAATTAAGTCCTGATTTTTCACTCGATGCAATAAACAATTCTTTCAGCCCCAATCTATCGATAAGCTCCGAGATAATCGCATTTGCATCGCCGCTCACTATGTAATAATCTTCGCCGGAATCTGGGCAAATTACTTTATCGCAGAGCATTCCATAGAACGTTCTGCCCCCATAATACAACCGGTTTTGCGTGGTATCAATCTTCAAAGTTGTAATTTTTCCACCATATTCCGTATTTTCAAAATAGAAATATCCTCCCATCGGAATCACGTTGTTTTCTGTACTTGTTGTAATTTGAAAGTTATTTTCCGAGCCAATCTCGAAATCAAGCTCGTAATCTTTCAAAATCCCAATATCAATCCGATTTTCGTCTGTATAAATTAAGTCCATCAAAGTTTCACCCTTTCAGTTCAGTCTTCATTAATTTATTCCAGCGCTGCCGCTGGACCGCACTGGGGAATAAATTCCCCAGACCTCAACGCGCACTCGCACAGGCGTGCTCATGCTGTGTTTTTTTGCTCCGCGCTGTACAACAATCTAAGCAGTTTTCACCGCAAAAATGCGATTAACTGGCGCTCCACTTTGGTTCACTGCGCTCGTCAAAAAGCGTTAAATCAAACCCAAAATCATTATTCCACGTTACCGCAACTACCCCTGATGGAATCTTTTGAAAAATATAATTTTCACGGTTTCTATAATTTATCACACTTGTTCGTTTGCCGTCGGATTGCACAGTTTCTATGATTTTCTCTCGGCAATTAATTTCCAAATATTCGTCGACTTCGACCGGAACATTCACTGCGTACATATGGCCACCGATGTACAACGCTGGATTTATTACTGGGCCATAAATTATTAATTTGAAATTGTACCCAATCAACGCGTCATTTAAAAAGCTTTTGAGTGCTCCTGAAGAGTACTGGTATGGATATCCATAAATATATCCGTGCCCGGAAACTGGCTGATTTTTCACAAAACTATATGTTTTCTCACAAACCCAATTATTCGTATCTGAAATTATTGTCAGTTCTAATGTCAGCAAATTTTGTGCGGCAAGAAAATCTTCCTTCACACTTGAAATCACGTAACAAGTATAATAATAGTCGCCAAGATAAAATTTCCCTGGCCTTTTTGCTAAAACATCCTTTTCAAATATTTCGAAAAAAGAATTAAAAAGCTCAAAACCTTTACTTTGACTTCTGGTATGAATCGAAACTGATAATGTTTTTGTTGACACATTTGACAAATTAAAGCTTTTAATTTTATTAAAATCGCTCTCATAATTCCAAGTGTAATCGCGCATTTTATATGAGTTTGAAAAATAATTTTTCCCATCAAACTTTATCGTCTCACCAAGATGATTCATATATTTTAAAACCAAAAAATTTTTCACCCCCGTCACGCATAACGCCTTACCAGCCTTGCTATTTCGTGGTCATTAAATCTCAAACTTACTCCATCTACGAGCGCTTTTACGATTTTTTCGCACAAGCTGCCATTAAGCTCATGTGTTTCATCCAGCAAACGTTCAAGCACTTCAGTTTCTTTCTGATAGATTACAGAAAACTCCGTGCTTAAGCCATTTAAAGGCTTATTTTTTAAACTATTGCTCTCAAAATTTGCACCCGAATTCACATAATTTATCGCCGCGTTCATATCAATTTCAAAGTCGGTTGGAATCGAATTTTGCATCTGCTTTGAGACGTTTTTCATTGAGTTTTCAAATCCTTTTCCAACGCCAAGCGCCAAGTTTTTGCCGATTTGCTCTTCAAACAATTTTGATGGCGATGCAATTCCGAAAAAGCTTTTGATGCCGTTTAAAATGGAGTTTCCAAAACCTTTAATTTTATCTAAAACCCAGCCCGTAACATTTGAAATTCCATTCCAAAGACCGCGAACCAAGTCGCCGCCGATATTCAACATTTTACCCGGCAACTCGCAAACCGTGTTCCAAATGCCTGACACTAAATTTTGCGCAGCGTTTATTCCGGCTGAAAGCAGTTGACCTCCCCAATTAACAACAGCTGAGACTGCCCCAACAATTCCATTCCAAATTTTATTTGGGAGTTCTTTTATAAAATTAATAACTGAACTCACAAACTCGCTGGCCTTAGAAATGCCAGTACTGATGAGGTTTGCAAAAAATATTCCAACTTTATTTGCCGCATCACAAAGCCAAGTCCAAATTTTGCCTGGCAGCTCTGAAAAAAAGGTTATCACTTGGCTGACAAATTTGGGCACTTCAGTTGAGGCAAAGTTCCACAAATCGGCGCCCCACTGAATAATTTGTTCAAGCGCGAGCTTTAGAACAGCATTAAGAAGTTTCGGCAATTTTCCAAACCAGTCGCCTATATTTGCAACAAAATTTGGAATTGTTTCGGTGAAAAATGCGACAAAAGAATTCCACGCTTCCGGAATCGTCGCAGTGAAGAAATTTAAAATTGCCTCCCAAGCCGCAGAAAATGCCGCCTGAACGTTTTCCCACAAGCCAAGCCAAAAGTTGCGAAAATCTTCAGAATTATTCCATAAAAGAATAAACGCGCCCACAAGCGCTCCTATCGCAGCGATAATCAGACCAATCGGATTTGCACTCATTGCAGCATTCATCAGCCATTGTGCCGCCGTAACTGCTCCCTGTGCGACCGACAAAGCCACTTCTTTAATTCGCATGAAATCAAGGTTTGATGCAACTTCTAGAATTTTACCTCCGAAATTTTTCATATGTGAGATTGCATCCCCGATTTCGCTTACAAAATTTACAGCTTTAATCGCAAGCATTGCAGCTACAATGCCACCTAGTGCAACTGATAACAGTCCCGAATTGTCAATCATCCAAGAAATCAGATCCATTAAAGGCGGCAATAGATTCACGACCATTTCACTGATTCCTTCAATTAGCGTCCCTGCGCTCCCTGATAACTTATCAAGAGCATCCTTTAAAGCACCGGATTCACTGGCCTTCTGAAAAAATTCAGTTAGCTTTGAAGCCGCATTTTGGAGCGGTTCCTGGACTTTATCGTAAAGTGTGAGACCCATTTCTGAAAATGTATTTTTAAGGATTTGCACTTTGCTCTCGGTGGTTGCATATCGCTGCTGAGCTTCGTTCGTGAGGGCTGTATTTTCACTCCAAGCCTCATTTGAAGTTTTTATTGCATTTGTGAATAAATCGTTTGCGTTTGAAGCTCTCAAAAGCGCGTCACGAAGCCGTGTTTCGCTGATTCCCATTTCATCAAGAAATTGTAGAGCGCTTTCATCCTGAAGGTTGCCAAGACCGGAAATAAAGGCAGTTAAAGCGCCTGTTGCATCTTCAGCAAAATATTTCTGAAACTCCGCCGTTGACATTCCCGCAGCTTTTGCAAAATATTCAAGCTCAGAGCTACCTGTTTCACAGGCGTTAGCCATCATTATTATCGCCCGAGAAATCGCCGTGCCGCCGCCCTGGGCCTCTAGTCCAAGTGAAGACAAAGCTGCTGCAACTCCCAAAATGTCAGCCTCAGTCATTCCAACTTGTGACCCTGCGGCTGAGATATTTAGAGCCATCTGCGTAACCTCAGACTCCGTAGTTGCAAAGTTGTTTCCAAGTGCAACTATTGAGGACCCCAGTCTATCAAAATTTTCCTGGTTCATTCCAGTGATATTTGCAAGCCGAGCAAGAGCAGTTGCGGCCTCATCTGAGCTCATGTTTGTGGCAACACCGAGATTCGCCATAGTTTCTGTAAAAGAGAGAAGATTTTCGTTTTTGATACCAAGTTGCCCTGCGGCTTCAGTAATTGCTGAAAGTTCCGATGCTGTTATTGGCATCTGTGTTGACATAGAGCGCAATCCTGATTCAAATTGCTCAAATTCCTCATCCGTTGCGTTGACGGTCTTACGAACACCTGCAAATGCGCTTTCAAATTCAATTCCACCTGAGACAACAGATTTTACTGCACTAGCTAAATTTCGTCCAAGCATCCGAACAGCATCGCTTGCCAAATTTGCAATTACGCCCTTCATGACAGTAAACCCTTCACTCAGCTTGGATGTTTGATTTTTGGTGTTATTCATCTCGTCGCCAAGCTGTTCTGTGGCCTTTTCGGCCGCGTTTAACTTGTCTTTATTGTCCCGAATGTCGTTGTTTAAAGACTTTATTTGTGAGGCTAAATTTTTTGCTTCAGTGCTATTTTTGCCTTGACTGAGTACAACGTTTTTATACTCAATCTGCAACGATTTTAGCTTTTCACCCTGATTTGACAGCTCAGCATTTAGCTTATCAAGCGGAGTTTTTGATTTTTCCATTTGAGCGTTTACGTCTTTTAAACTGCTTTCCATTCTTGAAAGTTCAGTTTCTGCTTTGTTTAATGAAACTTTCCAGCTGTTAGTTTTCTTGTCATTCTCACCGTATTTTTCACTGGACTGTGCAAGTGCATTTTTCAAAACAGAAATTTTCTCTTTTTGCTTTTCAATTTGCTCATTTAGAATTTTATTTCGAGAGGTGAGGGCTGTTGTAGACTTATCATTTTTAGTAAACTCTGCCGTCACTTTTCCCATTTCCGAAGCTAAAACCCGAAGATTTGAATTTATTTGCTTAACTGCTTCTCTATACGCTTTTTCTCCCTCAAGTTTTATCGTCCCTCCGAATGTGTTTGAACCTGCCATACTTCCACCTCCGATGAAATAAAAATAAGCATTCCATTCCTGAAATGCTTAGCAGTTGCTAATAAGCCAACTGTAATCTTGTCTGCAATCAATAACAAGATCTAAATAAACTGTATCATCTTTTATTTGATATAACAATAAATATCTTTTTTGGCACAACATTCTGTGATACTTATTAGCTGAAATAAACTCATTAATTAAAAAACTATTTCTTTGAGGCATAAACTCTAGCGATTTTATATCTTTTATAATATTTGATTTTAATGATTTCGCAGCTTCAATATTAACACGAGCCAAAAAATTTATATGGTTTTCTATTTCTGATTTTGCTCGCTGTGAGATGACTATCTTATATCGCTTTACTGTCAATTTTGGACACCTCGTTCAAAATATTATCAAGACTATTTTCGAGTTCTTCAATAGAAAATTCAACTCCGCCCGCCAACCGTTCTTCTTCTACGGATATAAGTTCTTCTCTTAATTTTAGCATTTTCTCTCTACGAGAAAATGCATTTATATCCATGACGACTAAATCACCTTCACCATTTTTAGTAATGTATATTGGGTCTTCGATTTTATGTGCCAAATTAGATATTGTATTATAATCATTCCGCAGCGTGGTTGACGATTTTATAATCATAACATTCACCTCAAATTAATTATTTTAACTTTATGATAAATTAATTCTCGCAAAATATCAATAGTAAAATTAGCTTTTTATCCACTCGTCACTATCTAATTCGGTAACTTCTTCATCTTTAAATAGCTGTTGTTGAACGCAAAAGTTGTGGTATGCCCGAAAGTGCTTGTATAAAAGACTCCATTTTTTCAGAGTCATATGGCCGACTTCTTTTTCGGTAAATCCTAGCATTTTGGTTCCCACAAACAAAATCCAAGAAAACTCGCAATGTGACGTCGCATCCACGCTGCGCTCAACATTTTCAGCTAAATTTTTGTTTTTACCGCCCACATTTAAAGATTTTGCGGGCGGTTCGTGTTTTTTCCAACTGCGTCCATTTCCACGCTGTCTGATATCGTTGCCATAATTTTGCTTGCTGCCCCAGAAAGCCCTATTTCAGTTAAGATTCTGCCGGCCTTTTTTGAAGTTATTGCTTTTCGTTTTTCGCCGTTTTTTTCAGCTTCGATTTCTAACCCTTCGTTAATTGCTTCAGTGATAAAAAATTTCAAAGCTTTTATATCGGGCTCTCCATCACGTTGTATCAGGTTCGACCAAGCTTCGATTGTTCCGTATTTTTCTTGGATTGCTTCCATGACGTTTAGTGTAAAAACTAGCGGGTACTTCTCAGTTTTAGTTTCTAAATAATTGATTTTATCGACCAAAAATCATCACTCCCCTGTAACTTCTGACTGCACAAAAAAGCCATCTAGCGCTGTGTTTGCCTCGCTTTCTGTATCGTAGACCTTGTGTTTCTCCCAGTCCCCATCATCATTTTCGAAAATCGTCGCTTCTACTGACGGGGTCGTAAATTCCAAACTATCGCCTTTTGTTTTGGCATCCGTCATGAACGGCTTAAATTTCATTTTCGGAAAAAATTCTACTTTGTACTTTTTCACACCGTTAACCATTTTCGGAACAATGTGCCCAAAACCAACGTAAATCGGCTCGTCGCTAACATTTGACGCAACAACGCCGGTCTCTTCATCGACGGTTTTGCCGAGAAGCTCAGCAAAAATTTCATCGTTATCGTCATCGATGCCAGCCGTTAGCGTGCCACTTTTAAAGATGGAAACCTGTTCTTTGATAACGTCATCAGCATAAAGCATGGCCTCCGAAAGGTCTAGTGAAACCTTGCATTCGATGGCTCCGGCAAGTGTCTTTACCGGTCCATAAGTTCCATCACTGTTCAATTTTGCATATTTGAAACTCTTAAGTCCAATTCCTGCCAAAATAAAACCTCCAAACTTTCTAAACTAAAATATTTTCTGCACAAAAATTTACCGGAACGTGGTAATATCCGGTCTCGCGCTCAAATGTTTCCGGCCCATTATCAGTCCAAGTGAATTTGTTAGCCTTTAAAATTTTTTTCACTTCTTTCAAAATACTCTTGAAATTTCCTTTCGAGAAAATATCAATCGTACCATAGGCCACCTTTGCATGATGTTCATCATCAAAAAAATTCGCTGGTTGCTCTTGCCAAGTGTAATAAGTTAAGTATGTGTCAGCTTTTCCGGTATAGCTCAAAAACGCGATGGGAATACGCTTTTTGTTGATTTCAAAGTCTTTAAATGCCGATTCAATCAATGGATTAATGTTCATTTTTCACCTTCTTGTCAAATACGTGTTGCATTGCCGCTTTAACCCGGCTTTCACAGCTTTTTATCGCCGGCCTTACAAATGGCTCTGCTGGCTGATTTTTGGTGCCAAACTCAATCCACAGCGCTTTTGACCAGTTCTGCATTCCATTTTTATCTTTGCCATAAAATTTCACACGCCCGACAGCATCCCCAACCCGATTGATAACAGGGTTCGAGCACTTTATCGACTTTGCCATGCTGCCGGTTCTAACATGCTTTTGCGCTGCTTTCTGGATTGACTTTTGCATAACTTCTTGACCTGCTTTTACCATATCCAACGCCAAGTTTTCGTCATCTAACCCTTGCGGGAAAATCGAATCCATGTCCAAACTGAATTTAAAATCTGCCATTTGCTTTCCTTCCAAAAACTTAAAAGTTTTACTCGATTTTTTTCAAAAAATCGCGGTTTCCAAAGGCGGAGCCTTGGTCGACGTCCACAGACGGCGAAATTCCTAGCCTCAGAAGCGCATTTTTGAAAGTTTGAAAACTTTTTGCAAGTGAAAAAGTTTTCATTTTCTAACCAGCTCCGCGATAATTTCAGTGTACTTTTTATCGTAGCCGTAATCGTTGATATACACGATGTTGTAGGCATTCCCGTCAAATTTTATGAACATGTCTTTGTTTAGTTTTATCTTCGGAGTTCGCATTAAAAAGCGCGTTTTAACCTCTGAAAAATCCGAGTTTGAGC
>ERZ780046.1051-NODE-1051-length-10031-cov-5.844326_pt1 | contig 10031 bp, 6 predicted proteins | sample MGYA00511848_ERZ780046 | MGnify/ENA primary metagenome ERZ780046 (study PRJEB29588, sample SAMEA2147983) | human gut metagenome | biome: human gut; feature: human-associated habitat; material: faeces | place: Denmark | collected 2008/2010 ...
GATGGGAATGTTGTTGACATCCTGCACGGCATTCGTACGGACCGAGATGAAGCCGCCGGCCTGAAGAATCTTATCGTAGGCACTGCGATCCACCACGAGGTCCTTGATTACGGGGAAAGCCGCCGAACGCCAGGGCTCGATGACGATCGTCGCCCCGTCTTTGAAACGGCGCATGTAAATCTGGCAGGTCGTGGCGCCGTCGCCCGGGCCGTGCGCACGGCCGTCGATGTGCAGCGAGCACATACCGCAGATACCCTCGCGGCAGTCGTGGTCGAACGCCACGGGCTCCTTGCCCTCGTGGATCAGGTTGTTGTTCAGAATATCCAGCATCTCGAGAAACGAGGTGTCGGCGGAGATGTTCTCGACTTTGTAGGTTTCGAATGCCCCTTTTGCCTTGGCGTCTTTCTGGCGCCATATCTTTAACGTGAAATTCATAGTTTCAAATTGTGTATTAAAGTTAGACGACAGAAGAATTAGTCCTTGTAGTTACGCTGTGCGGGGTGTACGAACTCGAAGTTCAGCGGCTCCTTCGTGAGCTCCGGCGCTTCGTTCTCGCCCTTGTACTCCCACACGGCGGCATATACGAAGTGCTCGTCGTCGCGTTTGGCCTCGCCCTCTTCGGTCTGATGCTCGACGCGGAAATGTCCGCCGCACGACTCCTCGCGGTTCAGCGCGTCGCGTGCCATCAGCTCGCCCAGCTCCAGGAAATCGGCCAGACGCAGCGCCTTCTCCAACTCGACGTTGAACTCGTTCGCCTTGCCTACGACCTTCACATCCTTCCAGAACTCCTTGCGCAGCGCCTGGATCTCGACGATCGCCTTCTCGAGCGACTCCTTCGAACGCGCCATGCCGACGTTCTCCCACATGATGTGTCCCAGCTTCTTGTGAATATCGTCCACCGACTGCTTGCCGTTGATGGAAAGCAACTTCGAAATCTTATCCTTCACACCCTTCTCTGCCTCGTCGAAGGCCTTGGTATCGGTCTTCACCTTCGGAGCCTGGATCTTGTGCGACAGGTAGTCGCCGATCGTATAAGGCAGCACGAAATAACCGTCCGCTAGACCCTGCATCAGCGCCGAAGCACCCAGGCGGTTGGCACCGTGATCCGAGAAGTTGGCCTCACCGATGGCGTAGAGACCCGGGATCGTAGTCATCAGGTTGTAATCGACCCAGATACCGCCCATCGTATAGTGTACGGCAGGGAAGATCTGCATCGGCTGTTCGTAGGGATTTACGTCGGTGATCTCCTCGTACATGTCGAACAGGTTGCCGTAACGCTGCTTGATAACATCCTTGCCCAGACGCTCGATCGCGGTCTTGAAATCGAGGAACACGGCCAGTCCCGTTTCGTTCACGCCGAAGCCCGCGTCGCAACGCTCTTTGGCGGCACGCGACGCCACGTCGCGCGGCACGAGGTTACCGAAGGCCGGATAACGGCGCTCCAGGTAGTAGTCACGGTCCTCTTCGGCAATATCCGAAGGTTTCTTGGCCCCCGAACGGAGGGCTTTCACATCCTCGATCTTTTTGGGAACCCAGATACGGCCGTCGTTACGCAGCGACTCCGACATTAGGGTCAGCTTCGACTGCTGATCCCCGTGCACCGGAATACAGGTCGGGTGGATCTGCGTGAAACAGGGATTCGCGAAGCCGGCACCCTTGCGGTACCACTGGAAGGCGGCCGAACCGTTCGAAGCCATCGCGTTGGTCGAAAGGAAGAACACGTTGCCGTAACCGCCCGAAGCGATCACTACGGCGTGTGCGCCGAAACGCTCCAATTCGCCCGTCACCAGATTGCGTGCGATGATACCTCTCGCCTCGCCGTCTTCGATCACGATGTCGAGCATCTCGTGACGGGGATAGCTCTTCACCGAACCGGCAGCGATCTCCTTGTTGAGTGCGGCATAAGCTCCCAGCAGCAACTGCTGGCCGGTTTGGCCGCGGGCATAGAACGTACGCGAAACCTGCGCACCGCCGAACGAACGGTTGTCCAGCATACCGCCGTACTCGCGTGCGAACGGAACGCCCTGGCCGACGCACTGGTCGATGATGCAGTTCGAAACTTCGGCCATGCGGTAAACATTGGCTTCACGGGCGCGGTAGTCGCCGCCTTTGATCGTATCGTAGAACAACCGGTAAATCGAGTCGTTGTCGTTGCGGTAGTTCTTGGCCGCATTGATACCGCCCTGCGCCGCGATCGAATGCGCACGGCGCGGAGAGTCCTGGATGCAGAAAACCTTCACGTTGTATCCCAGTTCGCCGAGCGAAGCGGCTGCGGAGGCACCGCCCAGGCCCGTACCTACGACGATAATATCCAGTTTGCGTTTGTTGGCAGGGCTTACTACCTTGATCGCCGCCTTGTGGTTGCTCCACTTTTGCGCGAGTTCCCCGGCGGGTATTTTTGAATCTAATTTGAAAGCCATATCTCTATATTTTTATAATTCAACGTAAGATGTTAGCAGACACAACCGCAGCAAAGACTCCGGAAGAAATAGACCAGCACGACCACAGCGAAACCGAGGAACACGACGGTCGCCACGATGTTGGCGATACATTTCAGGCGCGGATACCAGATGTCGTTGCCCCAGCCCACCGACTGGAACATCGACCACACGCCGTGCGTAAGGTGGAACCAGAGGGCGAAGAACCAAACCAGGTAGATCACCACGTAGTACCACTGCGAGAAGGTGTACTGAATCAGCGCAGCGCCGTCCTGCGGCGAGAAGCCGAGCGAATTTTCATGGTGTCCCAGCACCTCGACCAGCTGCATCTTCGACCAGAAGTTGAACAGATGGAGCAACAGACCGCCGAGGATGATCCACCCCAGCGCAAGCATGTTTTTCGATGCCCACTGCACACCCTTTTCCTTCACGGTAACAGCATAACGCTGCGAACCGCGCGCCTTGTAGTTGTTCACGGTCAGCACCAGCGCATAAATGAAGTGGATCAGGATACCGGCGACCAGCACCAGCGTTCCGACCAACGCATACCAGTTGGCACCCAGGAATGCGCAGACCGTGTTGTACGCCTCGGGCGAGAAGATCGCCACGATGTTCATCGACATGTGGAAGAGGATAAAGAGCACGAGGAAACAACCGGTAATGCTCATTACCAACTTCTTGCCAAGAGAAGAATTAGTTAGAAAACAGCCCATAATGTTTGAAATTTGTTTATTTTTGTTAAAAATTTGTTTGCGCTCCGGCAAAGATAGTCATTGTTTGCATAATAACAACACAAAACAATTCGAAATTTACGCTTAAAATCAGGCATTTTATGACCAAAACGGAAATCCGGAAACAGATGAAAGGGCTCAATACGGCCCTTTCTTCGGAACAGCGCGAAGAGCTTTCCGCGCGTATTTTCAACGAAGCGGAGAGGCTTCCGGCCTTCGCACGCGCCAAAGTGGTGGCCCTTTTCGCTTCACTCAAAGACGAACCCCTCACCGCCCCGACGCTCGAACGCTGGAGCCGCTCCAAACGGATCGTACTGCCCCGCGTGGAAGGCGACATAATGCGATTCTACGACTACGATCCCGCCTCGATGAACGACTCCGGCTCGTTCGGCATTTCGGAACCGGAGGCCACTGCGCTGTGCTGCCCCGAAGAGATCGATTTCATCATCGTGCCGGGTGTGGCGTTCACCGCCGCAGGCATGCGCCTGGGACGCGGCAAGGGATTCTACGACAAATACCTGTCGCAGCCGGGTTTCCGGGCTTTCAAGGCAGGCGTGTGCTATCCGCATCAAGTCGTGGAGGAGCTGCCCGCCGATCCGTTCGACATTCCGGTCGATCACCTTTGCTGCGGACGGTAAAACGAGTGCCGACTTTGGTCACATAGTCAAATCCGACCGTTCCCAGGTGTTCTCCGGACCGAAGACGCACCCCTTCGGGATCCGCCATCGAAAACCGGCAAACACCGGTGCGGCAAAGAATCGTAAAAAGAGAAAACACCGCATCAAAGAAGCCTGCATCGATCGATGCAGGCTTCTTAACCAATATCAATTATTATCGGTAAAGATACTCCGGGATGCGGTGGCTGCGCCGCCCGATCGGAACGCCGATGCCGAGCGTCACGTTCATCGATGTAGAAGTGACGGGCAGGAACTGCGGCGTATGGCTGCAAATCAACATATCGGTTGCCAGGAAGAAGTTGATCCAACTGGGGCAGGCATTGATCGCCACACCGAGGGCATGCCCCTGACCGTTGAGAAACGAATAGCTGGTCGTCAGCGTAAACCAAGGAATCGGGTGGAAATTCACCGAGGCGGTCAGGTTGTGGAACGTCTTCACATCCCAGACACGTACGTTGTAAAGCAGACCCAGGCCGATCTTATGACGCCAAACCTCGTACTCGGCTCCCAGATTGATCGAGGTGCGCAGCATCTCGGTCTTGCCTTTGGAAGCCTGCACCCGGTCGAACTCCAGCTCGCCGAAATCGAACTCCGGATCGTGAACCTCACCGTCGATGATCTCCACGCCGGTAAAAGATTGGGATTTGGTCATCTGCCCACGCTCCAGGTATTTCTTTCCCCACGAAATGAAGCCCAGGTCGTTCACGGCGAAAGAGAGCTGCAAATCGGGAATCACGTCGTACGTCACACCCAGATCGACGGCAAAACCGTAACCCGCAGGCCCTTTGTAGGAAGAGACGTCGAAATCGTTGAACGAATAATATTCCGACCCGTCGGGACGCTGCATGGAGCTCATCTCAAGGCCCGACATTTCGAACGAACCGTCCGCATCGATATTCCAACTATTCTCCTGCAATTTTATATCGAGCCGGTCGATCGACGTCCGCGCACGGGCCGCGCCGACGAGAAACTTACCCCGTGCACCGAGGTAAATCTGATCCGTCAGCGGAAAAGAGTAACTGAAAGCGGCCTCGAGATAAGCCTGCGTCGAGGCTTTGATGTCGTTGATAACGGCCTCGTTCCGTCCGTTCTTGAGAAAGTCGAACAACGAATAGGGCATATTGGCCTCCGCTTCCATACGCACATTCAGGTCGAACGACCAGAATGTCTTATGATCCTTGCGGAATGCACCGAAACCGACGATATTGATCCGGGCATCGGTTCCGAGCATATTTTTCGAGCGCAGATTTCCCAACGCCTCGGCCGCAGAAACATTCTTGTCGAACAGCGTTACCAAACTTCCGTTCACCGGATAAAAAATATCGCTGACGGAGAGGTTACCGGAAACGTTGACCTGCACACCGCCCAATACGGGAATATTCACATAGCCGCGCAGCGGAGCGAAAGCCGGGTTAAGCTGGCTGCGGAAAGTCGAACCCTCCATAAAGTAGGCACTCGGCGTCTGTGCCACGGCCGTACATGCGACAAATGCCGCAATCAAAGTATATATGATCTTTTTCATATGAGGAATCCGGATTAAAGGTTCAGATTAAGACCGCCGCGTTTCTTCAAATGCAGCATCATACGAATCGACTGGCTGTCGCTGAATCCGATGCGCGGATAATATTTCTGCGGCATAAAATCGACATTCAGTTCGAAGAAAGAGAACAAACTCCGGATATCATCCTTGTAAAGCCGCACGGGAGCGATGTCATTCTCTTCGTCGGGTTCGACCAGGAAAGGCGCGATAGCCACGTTCGTTTCGGAAAAATCCGCAGCTACTTCGAAGCTCACCGGCAGACTGCTCCGCACCTCGCCGTACAGATCGAGCGTATTGACCGGATCGACGGTACCCTCGGGATCGAGGTTGTCGGCAAGCATATCGATCAAATCATCGTCGACATCCAACGTCGCATTATAAGTAATCGTATTGATTTTAATCTGGGAAAGAAATTCCCGCGCCAGCTCGCCCATCGTATCGCGCAACGCTTCGCCAGCCTCGTTGTCCTCGCCGAAAAACTTCTTGAATTCCGCCTTGAAAAGCTCCTCGCTATCGGCCGGAATCAACGCCGTAAAACGCTCGCGGTAACCTTCGTTGGACCAAATCAGATCGACCACTTCGTCCATTTTTTTCGATCCGGGAACGAGCATCTCGTCGATAAGAGCCTCCAGCATTCCGTCCAGATAAGTTCCATCGCTCGAAAGACGGACGATATCGACCCACTCCGCATTGCCCGGGAGCGTCGTCGGCAACCAGATATCGACCTCGTCGAAAATAGCGCGGATATCCGCACTGCCGTCCTGCAACTCGTCCATTCCGACCGTGATCTGCGCCAACGGCATAATCCATTCGCTCTGGTCGTTGCCGATGGTTACATCGCCGGATTCGATCTTGTTCAGATCATACGCCTTGTCGCACCCGAAGCAGAGCGAAAGAATACATAACAGGGATAAAAAATTTTTCATAGGCAGATTTTGCTCAATAAAACGGCCCAAAGGTATAATGTTTTCGACAAATAATCAAAATATAAATACTTTTCAACCACGAACAATCTGTTCAATCGACGACTTCTGCCGAAAAACTCCGGCTCATTCTCCGATTCAGCGCACGGCAGAGGTCTTTGTTAAAATTTTGCTACTTTTGCGACAGATGGACAACGTAAAAAAATACGGGTTGAAAGAACAGGTGGCCCTGCTGCCTCTGTCACCGGGCGTATATCAGTTTCTGGACAAGAACGGGACGATCATCTACGTCGGCAAAGCCAAAAGCCTGCGCAAGCGGGTCAGCTCGTATTTCATGCAGAACAAGGAACACAGCGCCAAGGTACAGGTACTCGTGAGGCAGATCGCTGCGATCCGGCACATCGTCGTCGATACCGAAACGGACGCCCTGCTGCTCGAAAACTCGTTGATCAAGACCCTCCAGCCGCGCTACAACATCCTGCTCAAGGACGACAAGACCTATCCCTGGATCGTCGTGCGCCGCGAACCGTTCCCGCGCGTACAGTCCACCCGCATCCTCAACCGCGACGGCTCCCAATATTTCGGTCCCTACGGCTCGGTAATGATGCAGCGCAGTATCCTGGAGTTTATCCGCGAGGTGATTCCCCTGCGAACCTGCTCGCTCAACCTTTCGCCGGCGGCTATCGCCAAAGGGCGCTATTCGGTCTGCCTGCAATACCACCTGGGCAACTGCAAGGGACCTTGTGTGGGAGCGCAAAGCGAAGAAGAATACGACGCACTGGTCGATATGACGGTTTCGATTCTCAAAGGCGACCTGCGCCCCGTGCGTACCTATCTTGAAAAAGAGATGGAGGCAGCCGCCCGAAACCTGAAATTCGAAGTCGCACAACGCTACAAGACACGCCTCGACGCCCTGGACAACTATTCGAGCAAATCGGTGATCGTCAGCGCACGCATCGTGAACGTGGACGTCTTCTCCCTACTGGTGGACGACGACGTGGCCTACTGCAATTTCCTGCGCATCCGCCACGGTTCGGTCGTGGGCGTCTATACGATACGGCTCACCACGGGCATCGACACCGATCCGGCCCAAATGCTGACCCTGGCCATCCAGCACATCGCCGAAACGATCGCCGGGACGCTGGCCAAAGAGGTCATCGTTCCCTACCTCCCCTCGGCCGCGCAACTTTTCGACGGGGTGACCTTCACCGTTCCCAAGCGGGGCGAAAAACTCGATCTGCTGGAGTTCTCGCTCAAGAGTGCCCGTATTTACCGCGCCGAACAGCTCAAGAACCTCGAGATCAAGAATCCCGAACGGCATACCGAACGCCTGATGGCCGCCATGCAAAAGGAGCTGCACTTGGACCGTCCGCCCCGCCACATCGAATGCTTCGACAACTCCAACCTACAGGGGACCAACCCGGTAGCTTCATGCGTGGTATTCCGGGACGGCAAGCCTTCACGCAAGGAGTACCGCCATTTCAACATCAAAACCGTCATCGGTGCAGACGACTTCGCCTCGATGCGCGAGATCGTCTTCCGCCGTTACAGCCGCCTGATCGCCGAAGGAGCCGAACTGCCCGACCTGATTATCGTGGACGGCGGCAAAGGACAGCTCTCCAGCGCCTATGCCGTGCTGTGCGAACTGGGAATCGAAAAACAAGTCCCCATCGTAGGCCTGGCCAAGCGGATCGAAGAGATCTTCTTCCCCGGGGACCCGATGCCCTACTACTTGAGCCGTACGGGTGAATCGCTCAAAGTGGTGTGTCACATCCGCGACGAAGCCCATCGCTTCGGCATCACCTTCCACCGGCAGAAGCGAAGCAAAGCTTTCATTCACAGTGAACTGGAAAATATCGAAGGAGTCGGCCCGAAGACCATAGAGCTCCTGTTGCGCCATTTCCGTACGGTGGAGAAAATCCGCACGGCCCCTGCCGAAGAACTCTCGGCCCTCGTCGGACCGGCCAAGGCCGCCAGGCTCCTCGTCCACTTCGGCAGACAGTAAGGACGCAGAAAAATGCGAAAAAAATTTGGAGTTCCTCGATAAATCATTACTTTTGCAGAGCAAATCACCGATTTAGCAGCCCGGATGGCGGAATTGGTAGACGCGTTGGTCTCAAACACCAATGACAGCAATGTTGTGCCGGTTCGATCCCGGCTCCGGGTACTATGGAACGGAATTCGGTTTTCGACCGAAAATTTTCCGACAGCCTACTGCGATAAAGTATCCTGCGGGATACTTTATTTGTTTTTAACCGGACCGTGCGACGGGAACAATAGCCGCACGCCTCAAAAACAACTGAATTATATAAAACATAATTACCCTACCCGCTATGGACGACGGTTATTATTATTGCCTGTATTCAGACCCTTAATTTCTAACTTATATTAAAGAATGAAAAATGTCAAGTTTTTCAGAGGCGAAGATCTGCCTTTGGAATTGCACAAAGTGCGCGTAGTACAAAAATTGCATCTCGTTCCTATCGAACGTCGTCTCGATGCCCTGAAAGAGGGCGGCTTCAACACCTTCCGTTTACAGACGACCGATGTTTTCCTCGACATGTTAACCGACAGCGGTACCAATGCCATGAGCGACAACCAGCTCGCGGCGATGCTCCGCGCCGACGACGCCTATGCGGGTTCGCAGTCTTTCGTGCGTTTGCAGAAAGCTGTGGAAGACGTACTGGGTAAGAAATACCTGTTGCCTGTCCACCAAGGACGCGCTGCGGAGAACATCATTGCGCGTACTTTCATCAAGCCCGGTCAGACGGTACCCATGAACTACCACTTCACCACGACTCTGGCTCACATCCAGGAGAACGGCGGTAAAATCGTGGAGCTGATCTCCGACGCAGGTCTCGAACTGCACTCCGACAACCCCTTCAAGGGCAATATGGACATTGAAAAACTTGAAAAATTCATCACCGAAACAGGCGTGGAGAACATTCCGTTCATCCGCATGGAAGCCTCGACCAACCTGATCGGCGGCCAGCCCTTCTCGATGTCCAACCTGATGGACGTGCGCCGCATCGCGGACAAATACAACCTGATGCTGGTACTCGACGCCAGTCTGTTGGGTGAAAACGCTTACCTGATCCAGCAACGCGAAGAGCACTGGAAAGAGAATTCGATGGCCGACATCATCAAGGCAATGACCGGACTGGCCGATCTGGTTTACTTCTCGGCCCGCAAACTCAGCTCCTCGCGCGGCGGCGGCATCTGCACCAACCGCAGGGAACTTTACAATAAAATGGAAGCTATGATTCCTCTGTTCGAAGGCTTCCTTACCTACGGCGGTATTTCGGTTCGTGAAATCGAAGCGATGGCCGTAGGCCTCTACGAAACACAGGACGAAACCGTCATCTGCCAGAGTATCGACACCATCCGCTACCTGGTGAACACGCTCGATCCGAAAGGCATTCCCGTCGTGACTCCGGCCGGCGTCCTGGGCGGACACCTGGAAGCCATGAAATTCTGCGAGCATATCCCGCAGGAGGAGTACCCCGCCGGAGCACTGGCCGCAGCCCTCTACCTCTGCTCGGGCGTACGCGGTATGGAGCGCGGTACGGTATCGAGCGTCCGCGACGAGAACGGCAAAGAGATCCTGGCCGACGTCGAGCTGGTACGCCTCGCCTGCCCGCGCCGCGTATTCACGCTTTCCCAGATCAAATACGTCATCGACCGTCTGGAGTGGCTCTACGAGAACCGTCACCTGATCGGCG
>ERZ780046.1055-NODE-1055-length-10000-cov-4.819105_pt1 | contig 10000 bp, 9 predicted proteins | sample MGYA00511848_ERZ780046 | MGnify/ENA primary metagenome ERZ780046 (study PRJEB29588, sample SAMEA2147983) | human gut metagenome | biome: human gut; feature: human-associated habitat; material: faeces | place: Denmark | collected 2008/2010 ...
CCCCCTTCCGCCTCCGTACCCGCACAGGCCGTGCGACCGGAGGATCGCCCTCCGGCGAGCGAAAAACCTACTTGATGGCGATCATGTTGAGGATCGAACGCTCGGCACGGCGGCGTACCTCCTCGTCGAGCGATATTTCGGGCCGCTCGTCGCGCAGCGTGGTGAAGATATTCTCCAGCGTAATCATCTTCATATACCTACAATTGTTGCATCCGCACGCCTCGTCGTCGGGAGGGGCCGGGATAAACGTCTTCTCCGGATAGCGGCGCTTCATCTCGGTCAGAATCCCCGCTTCGGTCACCACGATGAACTCCCTGGCGGAACTTTTGCCGCAATAGTCCAGAATAGCCGCCGTCGAACCGACGAAATCGGCCACCTGCACGATATAGGCCCTGCATTCGGGATGCACCACCACCTGCGCTGCGGGATGCTGCCGCTTCAGTTCCAGGATTTTCTCCAACGAAAACTCCTCGTGCACATGGCAGGCGCCGTCCCAGATCACCATATTCTCGCGTCCAGTCAGCTTTTGGATATAGGAACCCAGGTTCCGGTCGGGAGCGAAGATGATCGGCTGGTCGGCCGGAATCGACTCTACGACCTTCAGGGCATTGGACGAGGTGCAGCACACATCCGTCAAGGCTTTCACCCCGACCGAAGTATTGACGTACGAAACCACCTTGTAGCCGGGATATTTCGCCTTGAAAGCCGCGAAAGCGGCCGCATCGCACGATTCTGCCAGCGAACATCCCGCTTCGAGATTCGGAAGCAGCACCTTCTTTTCAGGCGAGAGCACCTTGGCCGTCTCTGCCAGGAAATGCACGCCGGCGAAGAGGATGATCCGGGCGTCGGTCTTCTGCGCCTCGATGGAGAGCGCCAGCGAATCGCCCAGGAAATCGGCTACCTCCTGCACTTCGGGCAGCGTATAGTAGTGCGCCAGGATAACGGCGTTCTTCTCGCGTTTGAGCCGCTCGATTTCCGTTTTGAGTTTCGATGAGTTATCGACCATCGTTTTTTATTTTTTATACTTTTATTTTATTAAAAGAATAATTAAAAATAAATATAATGCCTGTTGATAGTGTTGATAATTATACCGTATTTCGGGTTATCCACAGCATAGCTTTTCGAAGTTCCGTATTCTGTTCTGCCGATAAGGTCCGGGAGGTTGTCGAAACCTGGTTTTTTGAAAGTTACCGACAAATGTTCAAAACCGGTTTCGACATTTCGACATCTCCGGATTGTAAACATTCGCCTCTCTTTTTCCGTGCATATCCCGAATCATACTTTGCGAAAACTTTTTTTTGCCGTTTTCTTGTTTTGTCTATACCGGGCGAAAGATGGATTTTGCAAACGGTTCCGGGTTTTTCTTTTCAAAAGTTATTGCGGGTTTATCAACATCGTTCGTGGGGTTATTTGACCACCTTATCAACAATCCGGTCGGCTATCTCCCGGTAATAGGGTTCGACGCGGGCGTCGATCGACACCGACGGCGTTCCCGTGTCAGCGCCTTCCATAATGGACTGTATGATAGGTATTTCTCCCAACAGGTCTATGCCGTTTTCCTCGGCGAAGCGGCGGGCGCCTCCCTTTCCGAAGAGGTAGTAACGGTTTTCGGGCAACTCTTCCGGGGTGAACCAGGCCATGTTTTCGACGATGCCGGCCAGGGGGATGTTCACCTGCGGATTGCGGAACATCTCCACGCCGCGCCGCACGTCGGCCACGGCGATTTGCTGGGGGGTCGAAACGATCACGGCCGTGTCGATTTTCAACTCCGAAATGATCGAGAGGTGAATATCTCCCGTGCCGGGAGGAAGATCCACGAGCAGGAAATCGAGCGCTCCCCAGCGTGTCTGGTGGATCATTTGCCGCAAGGCGTTCACCGCCATCGCACCGCGCCACAGCAAGGCGTCCGAAGGTTTCACGAAGAAGCCGATCGACATGATTTTCATATCCATCGCTTCGGCCGGCAGGATGATGTCCTGCCCGTCCACCTGTTCGGCTTCGGGCAGGTAACCTTCCAGACCGAACATCTTGGGCTGCGAAGGGCCGTAAATGTCGGCATCGAGGATGCCGACCCGGAAACCCCGGTTGCGCAGGGCGACGGCAAGATTGGCCGTGACGGTCGATTTTCCGACGCCGCCCTTGCCCGAAGCGATCGCTACGATGTGGGCTATGTCGCCCGTCATGGTCGGTTTGTCCGCAGCTTGCGGTTTCTTGGGAGCGGCTTCCTTAATAATAACGGTGATGGATCCTTTCAGGGCGGGAAAATTCTCTTCCAGCAGCGCTTGAACCTGCCGTTTGATCTTCAGGGCGAAGGGATCGCGCACTTTGGCGAAATTCAGGGTGACGGTTATCTTGTCGCCGGGAGTCGAAACCTGTTCGACGAATCCGCTCTCGACAAGACCGTGCTGGGTCTCCGGATGGAGGATACGGTTGAGTAATTCCTTGACTCTCTCTTCCATATTTTCAGTTAAGTTGGTAGCAACGATCATGCAAACCGGGCGGCAAAGAGCCTGCTCCTGCTCGTCCGGATGCGGCTTATCTGGACAAAGATAACTATTATTTCCGATATAATAAGTCTTTATGGAAAATTATGTTATCGATAAACGATAAATATTATTTGTTTTTCATAAAATTAACGGTTATATTTGCCGCATATTAACTCCGATTCGGAGAGGGGACGGAATTCGGCGATGCGGAAAAGTTTTGCCCTGTTCGCTCCTCGTGCACCGTTTCGCAGCGAATGAATATTAAATAAATCGGTATGAAATTTTTGAAAATGTTTTTCGCCGGACTGCTCGCTTTTGTGGTGGGCAGCGCAGTGATGCTCTTTCTTTCCGTGATGATTTTGTTCGGAATCGTAGGTTCCATGACCTCTTCGGAGGCGGTGACGGTCGGAGAGCACGCGATTTTGAAACTGGATTTCTCGGAAGACCTGATCGATTCGCCGAGCAGCGATCCTTTCGCCGGCATCGATTTCGCCACGATGACGGCCAAACGTCAGGTTACTCTTTACAATGCGTTGCGGGCCATCGAAACGGCCAAGATCGATCCCCGCATCCAGGGTATCTACCTGCGTCCGAACGGAGGCGGAATGGCCACTTATGCCATTCTGGAGGAGCTGCGCGAGGCGCTTCAGGATTTCCGGCAGAGCGGCAAGTTCGTCATCGCCTATAACGAAACCTACGGCCAGGGGGGATACTACCTGGCATCGGTCGCCGACGAGATCTACCTGGAGCCTCATGGAGGGATGCAGTGGATGGGTGTCTCCTCGACGCTGATGTTCTACAAGGGTCTTTTCGACAAGCTCGACATTCAGGCCGAGATTTTCCGTCCGACGGCCTGCAGGTACAAGAGTGCCGTGGAGCCTTATTTCCTTTCGAAGATGTCGAATGCCAACCGCGAGCAGATGCAGTTGTTGGTGGATTCCTATTGGAATGTGATGGCGGAGGCCGTCGCCGAGTCGCGCGGTATCGAGCTTTCGACCTTGAACCGACTGGCCGACGGGCTCGAAGTGTCGCTGGCACAGGAGGCGCTCGATCATGGTATGGTGGACGGATTGCTGTTCGAGGATCAGATGGACGATGTGTTCCGGGAGCACGGCGCCGTGGCCAAGAGCGACGGACAGTTCGAGTTCGTGACATTGGGACAATACGTGTCGCAGTTGAATGCGGATCTTAAGAATATCTCTTCGTCGCAGATAGCGATCGTCTATGCCGACGGTGCGATCGTCGATGGCAAAGGCTACGGTGACGATATTTACGGCAATACGCTGGCTGCGAAGTTGGCCGAAGTACGTCGCAACGACGATGTCAAGGCCGTGGTGCTGCGTGTCAATTCGCCGGGCGGCAGCGCGCTGGCTTCGGATGTGATCTGGCGCGAGATGGAGCTGCTTCGGGAGAAGAAGCCGGTGATCGTATCGATGGGCAGCTATGCGGCCAGCGGCGGTTACTATATTTCGTGCGGTGCCGATGCCATCGTGGCGGACAAGACGACCCTTACGGGGTCGATCGGCGTGTTCGGAATGTTCCTGCGCCTGGAGGATGCCCTGAAGAACAAGCTGGGCATTACGTTCGATGCCGTGAGAACCAACACGTCGGCCGATATGGGCGTGATGCGTCCCCTGACGGCGACCGAACGGGCGGCGATCATGCGCTCGGTGGACGAGGTGTACGAAACTTTCACCTCCTACGTGGCCGAAGGCCGTAACCTGCCGCTGGAAAAGGTGCTCGACATTGCCGGCGGACGGGTTTGGAGCGGCACGGATGCCCTCGCTCTCGGGCTGGTGGGGATCCCAACGGCGGTCTGAAGACGGCCATCGCCATTGCGGCCGACAAGGCCGAGTTGGGCGATAAGTTCCGCATCGTCGAGATGACCGAGGCTCCGACCGGCTTCGGGGCGTTCTTCTCCGGGTTCATGGCCAAAGTAAAGGCCGACATCGTGGCCGGAGAACTGGGACCCTGGGCCGGCGAGTGGCGCAAGATCCGTGAGGCGGTGGGACAGCAGGGCGTAGTGATGTATTGTCCTTATGCGGTACAGCCGGAGATGTAGGAAATCGCGGACGGAATGCCCGGACTCACTTTAAGTTTTCGATCGATTATGGAGATATTGAAAGTAGAACACGTTACCAAGCGCTTCGCCAGACATACGGCTCTGGACGATGTGTCGCTCACGATTCCCAAGGGGTCGTCCGGCTCGGACCCAACGGTGCGGGCAAGACCACGCTGATCCGCATCATCAACCGCATCACGGCGCCCGACGAGGGGAAAGTCATCTTCGACGGCCGCGAAATCCAGCCGCAGGATGTCTATCGCATCGGCTATCTGCCCGAGGAGCGCGGTCTGTATAAAAAGATGAAAGTGGGCGAACAGGCCGTCTTCTTCGCCCGCCTGAAGGGGCTTTCGCGTCACGAAGCGGTGATGCGGCTCAAGAAGTGGTTCGTCAAATTCGGCATCGAATCGTGGTGGGACCGCAAGGTGGACGAACTTTCGAAGGGTATGGCCCAGAAAGTACAGTTCATCGTCACGGTGCTGCACGAACCTGAGCTGCTGATCTTCGACGAGCCTTTTTCGGGTTTCGATCCGATCAACGCCAACCTTTTGAAGGAGGAGATTCTCGGCTTGCGCGACAAGGGTTCGACGGTCATCTTTTCGACCCACAACATGTCGTCCGTCGAGGAGATCTGCGACCATATCACGCTTATCAACAAGTCGCGCAACATTCTTACGGGCCGTGTGGACGAGATCCGGCGCAGGCACGGCAACAACATTTTCCAGGTAGCCTACCGGGGCGACGCGGAGGCGCTGCGCGGCGTGCTCGAAGGTCGCTGCGAGGTGCTCGAACAGCCCGAGCCGGAGTTCGGGGCGGCCTATTCGTCGCTCAAGCTGCATGTGGAGCGGGATGCCGACGTGCGGGAGGTGATCGCCCGGATCAACGATGCGGTGGAGCTGCGCTCATTCACGGAGATCATCCCGTCGATGAACGACATCTTCATACGGGCCGTCGGGGGAACCCTCAACGCGGAGTAATCGGAAGAAAACGAACAAGCAAAAGTAGAAAGCCATGGCAAATTCGAAGATAGGAATTATCATCACCCGGGAATTTAACGAACGGGTGCGCAAGAAGTCGTTCATCGTGACCACGATTCTTATGCCGGTGCTGATGATCGGCCTGATGGTGGCCCCGGCGCTCATCATGCGCTATTCCCAGGGGGAAACCCGGCATATTTCCGTGATCGACGAGAGCGGTGTGATCGCTCCCCGGCTCGAGAGCAGCGAGGAGGTGGTCTATGAGCCGACCGACCTGACGCTCGACGAGGCTCGCAGAGAGCATACCGACCGTTTCGGCATACTCTGGATCGGCGGGGACATAATGACCAATCCCGGCAACGTGAAACTCTATACCAACGGCTCCTCGGCGATGTTGGTCGAGGAGAGTGTGTCGGGGCAGATCGCCGACATCATCGAGAAGGAGAAACTCAAGGACTATAACATCGAAAATCTGTCGCAGATTCTCGACGAGGTGAAGACTACGGTCTATATGCAGGTCTTCCGCAACGACCAGATGCAGGACGACGGCAGCGACAAGCAGGCCAATTCGTCGGCCGTATCGACCGTCGTGGGGCTGGTGCTCGGTATGATCCTCTACATGTTCCTGATGATTTACGGCGCGATGGTCATGCAGTCGGTCATCGAGGAGAAGAACAACCGGGTGCTCGAAGTGGTCGTCTCTTCGATCAGCCCCTTCCGGCTGATGCTGGGCAAGATCCTGGGTATCGCTTCCGTCGCGGTGGTGCAGGTGCTCATCTGGGGCGTGCTGGTGTGCGGCGTGGGTGCGCTCGTCATGCCGCACCTGATCCCTGCCGAGATGATGGGAAGTGTCGATGCGGCGAGGCGATGCGTGCCGGGACGCTCGATCCGACGGCGGCGGGCGTCGATATGGAGATGGTGCAGACGCTCGCCACGGCGACCGATTTCGGATATGTCTTCCAGATTTTCGCCTATCTGCTGCTCTACGTGATCGGTGGTTACCTGCTCTATTCGGCGATGTTCGCTGCCGTCGGTTCGGCTGTCGATAACGTGCAGGACGCACAGCAGTTGCAGACCCCGATCATGCTGCCGATCATCCTGAGTATCTTCGTGATGATGGTGGTGATGAAGGACCCCAATTCGCCGCTGGTCTTCTGGTGTTCGATGATTCCTTTCACCTCGCCCGTGGTGATGATGGCCCGCATCCCGTGCGGTATTCCGACCTGGGAGATCGTCGTGTCGCTCGCGGTGCTCTACGCTACGTTTATGGCTATGGTATGGCTCGCGGCGAAGATTTACCGCGTGGGTATCTTCATGTACGGCAAGAAACCTACCTTCAAGGAGCTTTACAAGTGGATCCGCTACAAATATTAGCGGGCACGCTGCGGGGCCGGCCGGATTTTATTTTTCCGGGCACCCTTTTTGCAGGAGGTAAATACAGAAAGGTTTTTTCATAAATAGATTTTTTGATCGCGGGTCCCGGTTGTCGCAAGACGGCCGGGACCTTTTCGTGATCCCTGTCCGGAGTCTGTTGAATCGACTGGTGCCGCTTGTTGCCGGTTCGAAACAAAAGAACCGTTTCCATCGGATTTCGGGCCGAAGTCCTTATTTTTGCCGGGAATTTGACGGGCGGAGGATCGTTTGCCGATATTCGCGGTATTCGTGGCGAGTTTGCGGTGCGGATGCGGGCGACGGGTTTCCGCTATCGGTTCTTCGGTATTCATTTCGCACCTTATTATTAATCGATAAATTTATTGACTTATGTTACACAGAAAAATCGGATGGATGCTGCTTTGTTCAGCGGTTCTGCTGGCATCGTGCAACGACGACGAAACGAATGGCAACGGCGGAAACGGCCCTGCCGTACCGCCTGCGGAGGTGACTGCCGATGTAGATTATGAAGTTTTCGGAGGAGAGGATATGCCGCAGCTCTTCGATATGCAGGCGAAGTACACCGATGCCGTCGGAAAGACCGTGACGGCGGATGTCGCTTCGCTGCCCTGGAGCATTTCTGTCAAAGGAGCGAAGGTTCCTTTCGAGGCGACTGTCGAACTGGTACTGACGGCCAAGGAAGAGGTTGCGGAACAAGCCGCCTACCGCGTGGGACTCGGCTCGGGCGTTTCCTATACAACTACCGACGGCCAATATAAGGAGGCGACCGGTGCCTCGACGATGACCATTGGAAAGGACAAGGTGGAGAAATACCGGCAAACCATTTTGGGAAGAACGTACAAAAGTACCGAACGGATCGAGGTTTCCGGGAAATAAGACCTGAACGAAAGAACTGATAAAAGGCTGTCACCCTCGGTGACAGCCTTTTTTATTGTGGATAAAAGAATCCCCTGCCGAAACGTCGGCAGGGGATTTCTTATTGAACGGAGCGTGCCGTTACCAGATAATCACGCGCTCCTCGACCGGCATATACATCTTGCCGTCGGTGATGTTGAAGGCATCGAAGAAATCCTGGAGGTTGCGCAGCGTAGCGTCCACGCGCCATTGACCGAGCGAGTGTACGTCGAGTTTGGTCAGACGGGCGATCTCCTCGTCGCGGATGTTCTGTGCCCAGACGGTCGCGTAGCTCAGGTAGAAGCGCTGAGCCGGCGTGAGGCCGTCGATCGGTTCGGGCTCGGTGCCGTTCAGCGAGTTCTTGAGTGCCGTGTAAGCCACGCGCAGACCGCCCTGATCGGCGATATTCTCGCCCAGACAGAGCGAACCGTTGGCGAAGATGGCCGGCTGGTCGCCGCGTGCGGGCAGCACCTCGATCGCATCGAATTGCTTGACCAGAATGTCGGTCTTCTGTTTGAAGGCTTCGGCATCGGCGTCGGTCCACCAGTTGTTCATGTTGCCGTCCTTGTCGAACTGACGGCCCTGATCGTCGAATCCGTGCGTCATCTCGTGTCCGATCACTACGCCGATAGCGCCGTAGTTCACCGCGTCGTCGGCTGCCGGGTTGAAGAACGGCGGCTGAAGGATTGCTGCCGGGAAGCAGATTTCATTGGTGGTCGGGTTGTAGTAGGCATTGACCGTTTGCGGAGTCATGTGCCACTCTTCGGGATCGACGGGTTTATCCGTTTTGGCAAGCGCATCGCGGGTCGCCCATTCGCTGGCACGCTGGATATTCTCCCAGTAGGAGAGGGTCGGGTCGATTTCGAGCGTGGAGTAGTCCTTCCACTTGTCGGGGTAGCCGATTTTTACGCGGAAAGCGGCGAGTTTCTCGCGGGCGCGCATCTTGGTCGAGTCGCTCATCCAGTCGAGCTGGTCGATGTGTTGGCCGAGGGCCGTGCGGAGATTCTCCACCAGGGTCATCATGCGGGCCTTGTCCTCGGCGGGGAAGAACTTCTCGACGTACATTTCGCCTACGGCCTCGCCCAGGGCGCTGTTGGGAATGGCCATGGCACGTTTCCAGCGGGGACGGGGCTCCTGCTTGCCCGACATCGTGCGGCCGTAGAAGTCGAACGATGCGGCGTAGAAGTTATCGTCCAGGTAGGGTGCTGCGGCGTTGAGGTATTGCGATGCCAGGTAGTAGCGCAAGTCTTCGATCGGAGTGGTTTCGATCAGCTTGTTCAGCGCCTCCATGTATTCGGGCTGGCAGACGATCACACGCTCGGGATTGATTCCGGAGAATGCGAAGAGCTGTGCCCAGTCGATGGCGTCGTAGTTCTTTTTCAGATCGGCGGTCGTCATCGGGTTGTACATGCGCTGAATATCGCGCAGCTCGACGTTCGAACGCATGTTCTTGGCCAGTTCGGTTTCGATGCGCATAACGGCGTCGGTCGCCTTGCCTGCCTCGGACTCTTCGAGTCCGGCCAGCGTGAAGAGCCGGTTCAGATAAGTTTTGTAGGCTTCGCGGATCGATTCGTTCTCGGCGTCGAGGTAGTAGTCGCGGTCACCCATGCCGATACCCGACTGTCCGATATAGAGGGCATTGACTTTGCTGTCCTTCAGATCGGCCTGGGGACCGAAGCTGAACAGGGGCGAGCTCGAAGTCAGCTGCATCACGGACAGGATCGGAGTGAGTTGTTCCTTCTTGTCGAGGGACAGGATGGTTTTCAGCTCGGCCTTGACGGGAGCGGCGCCCTCCTTGTTCAGGCGTACCGAGTCGAGGCCCAGCTTGTAGAGGTCGGCGATTTTCTGATTGACCGTGCCCTTCGCAGGGTTCTCCTTGGTCATCTGGGTGAAGAGCTCGTTGATGCGAATCTCGTTGTTGTCGCTCAGCACGTTGAACATGTTGTAGCTCGAATGTTCAGGTTTGAGCGGATTTTTAGCCTGCCAGCCGCCCGTGGCGTACTGGTAGAAACTCTCGTTGGGGGCGACCGAGGTGTCCATGTTGGACGGATCGAGCGCCGGCGTCGAGTTGGTCGGTTTGTTTTGGCAGCCCATCATACAAAGAACGGTTGCAGCGAAAAGAATTTTTTTCATTGGTTGTTTACTCTAAATATTTTAAGGTTTCTGTCTGTTTTCGATTCAGTACGGAG
>ERZ780046.1060-NODE-1060-length-9974-cov-2.755419_pt1 | contig 9974 bp, 8 predicted proteins | sample MGYA00511848_ERZ780046 | MGnify/ENA primary metagenome ERZ780046 (study PRJEB29588, sample SAMEA2147983) | human gut metagenome | biome: human gut; feature: human-associated habitat; material: faeces | place: Denmark | collected 2008/2010 ...
TGCTTTTGGCGGGAAACGTGATGAAAAAAATAAAATACGGACCGACAGTAAAGGTTTGCTGTTATTAGGCTGCCTAACCCTTTTGTCAATTCTCAGCTTAGGATACTACACAGCTAAGAATATTAGAAAAAGCGACGAGTTTATTACCAGAGGGCTTAAAAATACACGAAAAGGTCTGGATAATATTATTGAAGATTTTAATAACGGCAAATCCATTGGGAATATACAAGGGCATAACGGAGAAACTTTAAGCGGGAAAGACGCTTATAAACTCTTGATAGAGAATCTGCTAGAATCAGTATACGCAAAACCGGACGAAGTTAAAAGAACAGTAGAAAAACTAAACCTGCCAGAGAAAGAAAAAGCAGAATATCTTAACCACCTTCTGGACACCATGAATCAGGCTACAGAAAAGGTAAACCCAATGATGGGAGGAAGCGGACGAAACAAAATAACCTATTTCTCCCACGTCAATGATTATTTATCATTTTTCTACGACTGGCTTATGAACCCTAAAAACCAGCAGTTTAAAAATCTTTTCTTCGGAATAGCTGGAGTTTCAGCCCTGGCATACGCTGGCAAGGCTGCTGCTGAAGCTGTTAAAGAAGTTCAGGTAAAAAAATATAACGCAGAAATTGAGCTTGACCTGCAAAACAGACTTGTATCTACTGAACTAAGGAACTTTAAGGCAAAAAAAGAATCTGCTATAGAGCCGCTTTGTGATGAATTTTTTATTCAGAAAGAACAGGGAAAATCAAAAGAAGAGCTGAAAATTATTGCAGATAACATTCTTTTTGAAATCAAAAACGGCCCTCCATTTGTTTATTCATAAGACAATATTGTAAAGTTTTGTAACAATATGATATATTAGGTGTTATAAAAACTATATAATGTGGAATTAATAAAGTATAATCTCTTTTCTTTATTTTCTCCTCCACTCCTTTATCTAACGAGAGTTAATGCCGCAAAAGATTGCGGCTTTTTGTTTTTCTTAACTTAATATTTCAACTTTTGTATGTTTGTATTATAATCATTTTACTCGGAGGAGGATATCATATGATTAATATTGCTGTATGCGGTGCTAACGGCAAAATGGGACAAGAGGTAATTAAAGCTGTTAACGAAGCTGAAGACATGGCTCTTGTTGCTAAAATAGATATAAAAGACGGAGAGTTTGCGACTATAAAAGATGCAGCAGCTTCTGTAAAAATTGATATACTTATCGACTTTACACAGCCTAAATCTATTTATGAAAACGCTCTTTATTGTTTGAATAACAATATAAATATTGTTATTGGAACAACCGGTTTAAGCGATGAACAAATTGATGAACTAAAAATAATTTCGACACAAAATGGTTTGGGTTGCTTTATTGCCCCGAATTTTTCTACTGGAGCTGTTTTAATGATGAAATTTGCACAAATGGCTTCAAAATATTTTAATAACGCTGAGATTATTGAACTTCATCATAATCAAAAAAAAGATGCTCCATCCGGAACTGCTGTTAAAACGGCATTAATGATGGCTGGTGAAAATACCAATTTTATTACAGGAAACTGCCCTGAAGTAGAAACAATTGATGGTGCTAGAGGGGCAAATTCTTATAATAACATTCATATTCATTCTGTTAGATTACCTGGATACATTGCTTCACAAGAAGTAATTTTTGGTGCAGGAGGACAGATTTTAACAATAAGACACGACTCTATGAACAGAGAATGCTATATGGATGGTGTATTGAGGGCTGTTAGATATGTAGATAAAAATCACAGTTTTGTTTACGGATTAGACAATATTTTATAAAGGACAAAAGATGAGAAAACCAAGAATAGCAATTTTAGGCGCAACCGGTGTTGTTGGAAGAGAAATTACAAAAATTACAGAAGAATTGAATGTTGAATTTGAAAGCATTAGATTTCTTTCAAGTGCAAGAAGTGCTGGTTCAAAAATTACATTTAAGGGCAAAGAATACACAGTAGAAGAAGCTGTACCGGAAATTTTTGATAATATTGATATTGTTATGGCTTCTGCAGGCGGAAGCACAAGCCAAAAATTTGCTCCGGAAATTGTAAAACGCGGCGGCGTTATTATTGATAACTCATCTGCTTTCAGAATGGAAAAAGATGTTCCACTGGTTATTGCAGGCGTAAATGATGAGGACTTGAGAAAACATAAGGGCATTATTGCAAATCCTAACTGCTCAACTTCTCAATTAATGCTTGTATTAGAACCTTTGAAAAAATTTGACATTACAAGACTTATCGTTTCAACTTATCAGGCAGTTTCCGGTGCCGGACTTGCTGCTATAAATGAATTAAGAGACGATACAATTGCAAATCTTGAAGGTAAATCTTTTGAAAATAAATGTTTCAAAAAACCGATTTCTTTCAATGTTATCCCTCAAATAGATGTATTCTGTGAAAATGGATATACAAAAGAAGAAATGAAGGTTGTTAACGAAACAAGAAAAATTCTCCATCTTGATGAAGATGTGAAAATATCTTGTACAGCAGCCAGAGTTCCTGTATTCAACGGTCACTCTGAAGCAGTCGATATTGAATTCGGCAAAGAAATAACACCTGATGAAGTACGTTCTATCTTAGAAAATGCTTACGGAGTAAAAGTTATTGACAATCCGGAAAATTATGAATATCCTACGACAAGAGATGCCAGCGGAGTTAATCCTGTTTTTGTCGGACGTATTAGAAAAAATCTAGCTTTTAATAATGGTATATCACTGTGGTGCGTTGCTGACAACATCAGAATTGGCGCAGCATTAAATACAGTGAGAATTTGCAAAAAAGTTATTGAAATGGGGTTATTCTAATGAATGTAAACAAGATTGCCAGTAAAATTACAATAAGACCTACTAATAAAAAAATGAAACAAGCAAAGCAGTTCATAGAAAACAGCGGACTCCCTAAGGAAATGCCCGTTGAAAAAAAGATTTACTACAGGTCAGAGGCAGATTGCTTCGATAAAATAAAAGACAGCATACAAATATCAATTGAAAACATGAAGAGGAAGAGCTGATTGGGTAAAGTTGTATCACAAGCAGAAATTATTAATATTGTAAGAAACGGTCAGGCAGAAGGGAAAACTTATGCCGCAACAAACGGATGCTTTGACATACTGCATGTAGGTCATATTCGTTACCTGCAAAAAACAAAAGCTCTAGCAGATTTTTCAATTGTTATGCTTAATTCGGATAAGTCTGTAAAGCTTATAAAAGGAGATGATAGACCTATTAATTGTGAAGCAGACAGAGCTGAAATATTAACTTCTTTGAGCTGTGTCGATTATGTGGTATTATTTGAAGAGAAATCTCCGTCAAAATTGCTAGAAGCAATTAAACCGGACATTTATACAAAAGGAGCTGATTACACACTGGAAACTCTTCCGGAAAGAGATGTTGTTATAAGAAACAACATAAAAGTAGAATTTATTGATTTTGTTGCTGGTAAATCTACTACAAATGTTATTAATAGGTGTTTAAAATAAATAAAAGGAGTGTATTATGAAAACTTTTACATTGGAACAGATTGCACAAATTACAGGGGGAATGCTTTCTAAAGCGAAAGATGTTGCTATAACCAAAATAGCTCCACCGCTTCTTGCAGATGAAAATACGCTTGCCCTTGCTCTAGGAGAAGATGAAATTAACAATTTATCAAAAACTAATGCTAAGGCAGCACTTGTTCCTTTGGGAGTTAATATAGACGGATTTTCTACTATTGAGGTGGAAAGACCTAGACTTGCAATGATGAAACTTATTACAATGTTCTATGAAGAACCTCATGTAAATTCAGGAGTACACCCTACAGCAACGGTTCATCCATCTGCTAAACTGGGACAAAATGTTTCTCTAGGCCCTAATGTTGTTATTGGAGAAAATGCTCAAATTGGCGACAACACTAAAATTTTAGCTAACGGCTATATCGGCAACGGTGCAATAATTGGAAATGATTGTTTCTTCCACCCTGCTGTATGTATAGGTGATAGAGTAAAAGTAGGTGATAAAGTTATTCTTCATCATGGCGTATCTCTCGGTGCAGACGGCTTCAGCTTTGTTACAGAAAATCCTAATAACATTGAACAAGCACGTAAAGATGGAGAAATAAAAGAAAACGATGTTGAACAAGTAATATTTAAAATACCTTCAATTGGGTCAGTTCAAATAGGTAATAACGTTGAAATAGGTGCAAATACCGCTATAGATAGAGGTACTATTGAAGATACAATTGTTGGTGATAATACCAAGATTGATGACCTTGTTATGATTGGCCACAATTGCCGCATAGGTAAAGGCTGTATGATTGTTTCACAGGTTGGTATTGCCGGCAGCTGTGTAATCGGTGACAGAGTAGTTATAGCAGGTCAGGCAGGTCTTGCAGACCACATTTCAATCGGAGATGATACAATTATTGCAGCACAGGCCGGAGTTACTAAGAGTTTCCCTGCAAAATCAATCGTTGTTGGAGCTCCTGCTGTTCCTAGAAAAGAATTTATCAAGCAGCTCAAGATTATGAAAGATGCCGGCGATTTGATAGCAAAGTTCAAAAAATATGAACCGCTTTTGCGTTCTTTTGAAGAGGGGCAGACAGAAAACTAATGGGTACTATAAAAACAGAAATAAAAACATCAGGAAAAGGTTTAATGAAAAATCGCGAATGCGAAGTTATAATTAAACCTTCAAGAGGTGGAAATATAAGAATTTTTTCAAAAGGTTCTGATGTTCCATTTAACGTATGTATTGAAAATTTATATTCAACCGATCATTGTGTAACTTTATGCAGTAAAGAACATAGAACACTTTTAGGTGATTATAAATACAAAGTTATGCTTTGTGAGCACTTTGTTGCAGCCTGCGCAATCTGCGGAATTGATTCAATTGATGTTTATCTTTCTGAAACTGAAATGCCTGCATTCGACGGAAGTTCTAAAGTATGGGTAGAATTATTTAGAAATGCCGGAATTGAAGGCGTTAGCAATGATTTGTATACAGTAAGCGAACCTGTGTACTACCTGAATGGCAAAACAAGTCTGGTAATTCTTCCCGATAAAGAGTTAAGAATTACTTATGCAGTAAACTATGATCATCCTGATTTAAAAGAAACCTGGGTGACTATGGATAACAAAAATCTGGATGAAATTATAGAAGCACGAACCTTTGGTTTCTATAAGGATTTAAAAAAGTTCCAAATGCTGGGATTTGCTAAAGGGGTTACGATTGATAATACAGTTGGGCTGAAGGACGAAGGCTTTACGACAGAACTGCGCTCCGAAAAAGAACCGGTTAAGCATAAAATACTTGATTTAATTGGAGATTTATACCTTACAGGAGTTTCTCCCTTAAATATGAGAGCTCAAATTCTTGTAAAAGAAGCCGGTCATGCTGTTCACACAAAAGTTGCACAAATACTTAAAACTAAATTAGTTAAAATATAAAGGAGAGATTTATGACAGAAGAATTAGGCGTAAAAATAGGTACAACAGAGGCTGGTGAAGATATTTTATCATTTGACGTAATGCAAATTATGGAAATGATTCCGCACAGATACCCGTTTTTATTAGTTGATAAAATTACTGAATGTGTACCGGGGAAATACGCAAAAGGTTACAAAAACCTGACTATGAATGAAGCATTTTTCCAGGGACATTTTCCTGGTAATCCTGTAATGCCTGGTGTTTTACAGCTTGAAGCTCTTGCACAATGCTCAGCACCTGTTTTAATGTGCCTTCCGCAATATAAAGGCAAACTGACTTTGTATGCAGGTGTTGATAATGTTAGATTTAAAAATATTGTAAGACCTGGCGACAGATTTGAAATGCATATTGAACTAATCAAGGCAAAAGGTCCTATCTGCAAAAGCCACGGTGTAGGTTATGTGGACGGCAAGGTTTGTATCGAAGCTGATATGACAGTTGCTTTGAAATAGTTATCAAAAAAAACAGTCTGCGGACTGTTTTTTTTTGCGCAAAAATAATTTTTACATGTTTTCATATACGTATGAAAGTCGAAAGTATAAACTGTTCATATAATAAATACAAACTCCCGAATAAAAAGCATAATTCAGTCGGCTTTAGAGCTGCTTCTCCCAAGCTCTTTCAGCAGAAGCCGAATTTTGCAAGCAGAATTAAAGCATTTATCAATTCATTATTCAAAAAAGAGCAAGCTGTAAAAGGGGGCAAAGCCAAACTTCAAGAAATCGGGTTTGACACAGAGGAGATACGTATACTGGCTAAAAGGACAAATGTTAGTGATGCAAGTGATTTCATAAAAAAAGCGATTGATGCAGGATGTTCCAAATCTCTTATATATAATTACTTCCCAATTGCAACCGGTCTTACTATCAAAGATTTTTCTGATTTTTTGGGGCTTGGATTTACTGATTTTGGTAAGCTAAATGATTTGGCTGAACAACTTTATGATGATGATAAGAATTATGATAAAAGGTTTATAGAAGCGGCTAAAGAAATTTATAAAGAAACAGGAGAGTTTAACTCACACTTAGTTTTTTCCTGCAGGCATCCTGACACAAAAGAATATTTGCCAGAGATTTTTGAATTCATAAAAGCCAATCTCAATGAAAACGATTTATACCGCTATCTTGAATTCGCCAGAAACTCTGCTCTTGATAAAATTCTTCCGGAGAAAGTTGAAATATGTAAATATATCTATAACAGCGACATATGGAACCAAATATCTCCAATAATGGCAATTATCGCTGATTGTGATGAAATAAAAAAAGATGATTGCAAAGAGTTATTTGAGCTTTTTGAAAAAATAGACGCATACGATGAAGAAGTGGATGATCCATGGCTAAATAGCTGTGTTAAAAATGTTGATGAGCTTAAAACAATTCTAAGGATATTTGATACAGCGCTTAAGAAAAAAGAAATCTTGAGAGAGGCGCAATGTGAGATTACAACCCAGGATATTTATGATTTAATAATGGGGAATCAGCAAAGAACCATGTTTGCAGTAAATACGCTCGGAGAAAAATCATTTATTGATTCTTTCAAGCATAAATATGATTATGTTGAGGATTATATGCAATTCTTTGCTGATTCTAACAATAAAACTGTTGATGAAGACTTACTGCGTGTAATCAACCCCGAAAATTCATCGCTGTACAAAGAACTTGAGAGCAAAATAAAAGCTTTGAAAAAATCTTTGGCAGATTCTCCGGACAAACAGAAAACTATTAAGGCAATTAACAACGCAGCATATCAAAAAAATAAGCTGATTAAAGATTCTATAAAAGATCCGAAAGATAAATTGGAGCTTGCTATAATGTACTTTACCGTAAAAGATAGCTGTAATGAAGCTGCTCTTGAAAAAATCAAGCAGTATATGAATTACAAAACCGACGAGGAAAAAGCTAAATTCTATGAGGTCTGTAATGAGCTTATATTTGATGTTTTAGAGACAGATCTGGTGCACGATCCTCACCCAAATATAAAAAGACTTCTCGACTTCTCTAAATCAAAATATCTTCCTGCTCTTTTTAACTGTGATGCAGAATTCAAAGAAAATTTTGACCTTATGGTAAGCAGATTATACGACCATCTTGATAAGAATGTCCTAAACTGTTTTAACAGCCTGCCTCAGAACATAGAAACAAAAGCTGCGTTTGCAAAACTTGGACTTCATTACAGTAAGTGGGTCAAATCCAGCAAGTATTCATTTGTAGAAACAGAAGTCAAACTTGATACTGAAAACATGAAACAACATGCTCTTACAAACTTTGAGAAAGATATTAACGACGACTTGTATAAACTAATACCGGATGAAGAAAAACAAAAAATCGCAAAAGCCTTAAAATCATCCGGATTTGATATCAAAGAGATAGAGCAGACCGTTTTTGGGGAAGGCGGATGGTTCGATGGAACAAAAAAGGTGTTGAAATTATACAAGAATGATAAGCCTGCGGTTTTTGAAGATTTAAAAGAAATTCTGAATATTTTTAATACAGAGTTTAATACCACCCCGTTTTGGACAAGAGAGTACAGTGACGAAAGCATTAATAATGCAAAAGAAAATTTCAAAACCCATATTTCAAAGCTCAGGTACAACGAAGTTAAAAATGCACTTACGAATAAAAAAGACAGAACTACACGTATTCGAGTAGAAAAAACAAATATGAACAATATTCCTCACGCTCTGTTTCTCGGAAATCACGCAAGCTGCTGCACAGCAGTCGACAGTTTTAACGGCTGGAGTGCTCCTGCATATATTATGAACAAGCTTATTTCCTCTATTGAAGTCAAAGACGGAGATAATTTTATTGGAAATACAATGTGTTACATTGCCCTGATAGATAACAAACCGGCGCTTGTACTTGATAACATAGAACTTAAGCCGCAATACCAGTACAATGATAAAATAAGAGATGCGATTTTTGAGTATGCAAAGAAACTCAGTGCCGAGATAGGTAAACCCAAAATGGCTATATATCTGGGACCTAACAGACATAAAGTCAATCTGGACGAATTCCCAATAGAAAATAAACATTTTACGATTGTCGGCTCAACCGGAGATGACAAAATTTATCTGGATTATGATGCAGAAGCACACCAAATATCAAAGGATTTAACCATTGACTCTCCTATGTACAAAATAAGATAAGTTATACATCACCTATTTTTTCAAGCATAACAACAGCCTGAGCTTCAATCGCAAGTTCTGCCCCGACAGCATCAAGCTGCTCTTTTGTTTTTGCCTTTATAGATATATCCATTGTTTCAAGTCCGAGTATCGGCGCTATTACAGCTTTCATTTCAGGAATATAAGGCATCATCTTTGGAGCTTGAGCAATAATATTTGTATCAATATTATTAATCCAATAGCCCTGAGCCTGAACTTTATCATAAACTTTTTTCAATAACAGAAGGCTGTCTGCATCTTTAAATCTGTCATCTGTATCCGGAAATAAAGTACCAATGTCTTCCATTGCCATTGCTCCTAATAGAGCATCAATAATCGCATGCACTAATACGTCTGCATCAGAATGCCCGAGCAAACCTTTTTCATAAGGAATTTTAACTCCGCCGACAATGAGTGCACGGCCTTCGACTAATCTATGAATATCGTACCCAATACCTATTCTGAAATTTTGTTCTGACATGTATAAAACCCTCTAATACTACATCATGTATATACTTATTATAACATATTTTTTATTGCTGTGAATAAATTTTTTAATTGTTGAAAAAAATACCTAGATAGGTAGGTATTTAGTTATTTTATTCCTTTACTTTTATATTCATCGAATAGTTCTTTGAATCTAGCAAAATGAATTATTTCTCTTTGTCTTAAGAATAGTAATGGTCCTATGACATCGGGATCATCTGTTAGATTGATTAAGTTTTCATAAGTAGCTCTAGCTTTTTGTTCTGCTGCCATATCTTCTGATAAGTCGGCGAGTGGGTCTCCGGTTGTTGCAAAATATGATACGGTAAATGGTACGCCATTAGAGTCAGTTGGATATAGTCCATATCCATGTTCGGCATAGTGAGATTCTAATCCAGCTTCTTTTAATTCTTTTAGAGTGGCGCCATTTAGTAGTTGATATATCATAGCGGATATCATTTCAACATGGGCTAGTTCTTCAGTTCCAATATCGGTAAGCAAAGCTTTTCCTTTATCATCTGGCATTGTATATCTTTGATTTAGATAGCGGAAGGCTGCCGCTAGTTCGCCGTTGGCTCCTCCATATTGCGTTACGAGATATTTAGCCATTCTTATATCTTTCTTTTTGATGTTTACAGGATATTCAAGTGATTTTACATATTTCCACATTAGCTTTGCACCTCCCAAGGCCATGGTGAATTATTCCAAGTCCAATTATTTGTTTGAACAGGACTTGATGTAGTTAATGGTCCATATTTACTTTCGGATAATGTTACTAATTCTTTTTCTTTCTTTAGATAAGTATTGAATCTATTTAGTGCTTCTTTATTGTTAGGAT
>ERZ780046.1077-NODE-1077-length-9839-cov-5.086468_pt1 | contig 9839 bp, 9 predicted proteins | sample MGYA00511848_ERZ780046 | MGnify/ENA primary metagenome ERZ780046 (study PRJEB29588, sample SAMEA2147983) | human gut metagenome | biome: human gut; feature: human-associated habitat; material: faeces | place: Denmark | collected 2008/2010 ...
ATTTAATTAACTAAGTACAAATATACAATGAGAGGATAAACGGGCAAATCATTGAAATTGAGCTTTCTTTTGAATATCCCAATAGCTGGGCTGTATTACGTTTGAAAGATATATGCCAACTAATAGACGGTGAAAAGAAAAACGAAAAGGGTATTTGTCTGGATGCAAAATACCTACGTGGAAAATCATCTGCTATCATTGTAGAGAAAGGAAAATTTGTCTATACCGGAGATAACATCATTCTTGTAGATGGTGAAAATTCAGGTGAAGTTTTCACTGTTCCGCAAGATGGGTATATGGGGAGTACATTCAAACAGTTATGGCTCTCTTCGGCTATGTGGAAACCATATATTTTGGCTTTCATTCTGTTCTATAAAGAGGATTTGAGAAATTCAAAAAGAGGTGCGGCTATTCCGCACCTCAATAAAGAGTTATTCTACAATCTGCCTATTGGTATTCCACCTTATCAAGAACAGCAGCGTATTGCAAAACGGATAAATAAACTATCGCAGTTGCTCAAATAGTTTTTCTATTTGAGCAACAATGCGTTGTTGTTCTTTAATCGGAGGTAATGGTATTAATATTTCTTTTACTTTTGCTATACTTACACCACCTATAATGCCCGTTTTATTTAGGTTAAATAGTTCAAAGAACGATGGTGACTGTAGATAATAGTACATGTATTTCCCGATTCCAACAAATGGTGAGAAACAACATAACTTATTCCCAAAACATACATCTTGATTCAGTATTGCAATTTTTCTTCCGGCACTTCCACCTTCAATACACATCAATATTGAGTTATTGGGAGCAAGTTTAAAATCAGGTTCATATTGTTTTGGAATCGCAATGCCATTATCGTAAATAATCCGATTATTAAAATCAACATCCTTAGTTCCAATATAATAACGTCCTATAACATCTGTAAATTTTGATTTCTTTTCAGTTTCACTAATACTGTTGCCAGTGTAAATGTTTGCAATATGAGAAAGTCTTGTCCATACCCAATTCTTGGGAGTTTCAAAAGGTATCTGTTCTGTTATATCTAAGCACTTTTTACCTACCTGCTCATAATACTTGTTATCGTCACCTTTATAGATAATGGAATCCAACAAAGCAGACTTTTTAAGCTTACCTTCTTTAACAAGTCTCTGCTTCTCTTGTCGTATCTGTTCAAGTAATTCTTGGGCTGTGCCTTCTTCTGTAATCTGTGGAAGGAGTTTACCTTGAATTGCTTCTTGGAGAATAGACTTTTTTAAAACTGAACGTAATTCAGCATTGAGTTTATTAAGTTGTGATTGTTCAATATTGAACTTTTCTATTAACAACTTTAGTGATGACAATTTATCAATTATAACTTGTTGTTCATCTTTAGGTGGAATAGGAATCAGGACGTTTCTCATGCCAGACAACGGCACATTTTTAATTGTACTACCTGTAGCAACGCGTTTAGTATATTCCAAAAAATAATCAGTTTGAAGTACTATCTTGATATATTTCCTCTCAATGCCATTCAATAAGTTGAAATAACAAGCACTCTTTACCAAAATAACATTTTCTCCTGAGTAGAAAGCGATATTACCTATAGTGCCATTTATAGAAACGAGTACGGTTGATTCATTGAGTAATCTTGAATGCTTAACAGCCTCTTCTTTTGATACTGTTTTTGTATCAGGCTTGATAAGTATTTGACCATCAAACAGGTTATTCCCATTAATAAAATAAACGCTTCCGCCTTCCGAATATTCTGGTGTCCCATGAATACCATCTCCCAATAAAGAGACAATAGATAATAATCTGCACCATTCCCAAGTAGCAGGAATTTCAAACGGAATCTCCTCGTCAATACACTTTACTTCCCTCGTAGCGAGAAACTTCTCATAATAGGAACTCAATGAATTTGTGAATGCTATACATTATTAATGATAATGAATTGTTTAACTAATAATGTATCAAACATGAACATTGAAAATTTTGAAACGTATCTTCGTCAAGGGAATATGGCAGAGAACACGATTGCAGCTTACCGCTATGCCGTAAAAGAGTATTATTCCCGGCACAAGGAACTGAACAAGCGAAATCTGCTTGTTTATAAGACTTATCTCATTGAGAAATTCAAGCCTAAAACCGTAAATCTACGTATTCAGGCAATGAACAAGTATCTTGACTATATGAATAAATCTCGTTTGAGATTAAAATCCGTCAAGGTACAACAGCGTAGTTATCTGGAAAATGTAATCAGTAATGCCGACTACGCTTTTCTGAAAAACAAACTAAAAAAGGAAGAAAACCAAGAATGGTATTTCGTTGTTCGTTTTCTCGCAGCCACAGGTGCAAGAGTCAGTGAACTTATACAAATGAAGGTGGAACACGTGCAGATAGGTTATTTTGACATCTATACCAAAGGTGGCAAGATACGCCGTATCTATATTCCTAAATCACTCCGCAAGGAAGCTACGGAGTGGCTCAATAGTACCAATCGTACAAGCGGTTATCTATTCCTCAATCGCTTTGGCGAGCGTATCACCACCAGAGGTATTGCGCAGCAGTTAAAAAACTATGCCACAAAATATGGTTTGAACGAGAAAGTGGTTTATCCTCATTCGTTTCGCCATCGCTTTGCCAAGAATTTCTTGGAGAAGTTCAACGATATTTCTTTACTTGCTGACCTGATGGGGCATGAAAGCATTGAAACCACTCGTATTTATTTGAGGCGTAGCAGTGCCGAACAGCAGGAAATTGTGGATAAGATTATAACTTGGTAAAAACAATTTATCTGCGTCGCTGTGAGTTTTTCGTCTTCTGTTCTCCCCAAGGGAGTTCAGAAGATGAACCTCCGCTACCTGTTCCGATATGGACTTGTGCCTGCCCACCTGTAGCAAGTTCAAAAGCCACTCCAAGTAAGTTGGCTTGTGCTTTATTGACCTGTTCATGAGGCTCAAATACATCATTTATCAATTCATAAATGGTAGCTTCATCTTTGGTAAAACTTTCCCATATCGGATTGAGCCAATCAACATATTTTATAGAGTCGTATTTCTCATTACCTACCTGTGTCCAAATATGCAGACTGGGATTATTATAATTAGGGATGAAATGGTGAACAAGTTCCGCTCCGGATGACAGACTGTAACGCTGAGGATTTGCCTTACGGTCGAGCTGCTCAATGCGTACGTTCAACTTATCTATAACAGAATCCTTTTCTTTGGATTGTCGGTCAGCTTTTTCTGCCATACGTATAGCCTTGTCTATCTCTTTTTGATAGCCGTTCCTTAATTGTTCTATCTCTCCCCTATGTTTTTCTTTCAGTTGAGACTTTTCAGCCATGAGGGTTTTAATCTGATTTTTGAGTTTGGCAATCTGCTCATCCCTACTCGCAAGCTCTTTTTTCGCTTTAGCCAAATCCCCCTTGCCAAACCACGAAAGAATTGTGTTTTTCCCCTCATGTGCTTTTTCAATGTCTGCCTGCAATTTGGCGATGTCTTCCTCATACCGATTTATCTGCTGCTTATAGTATTCTAAGTTTGCCAGATGTTTTGCTGTAGAACCGACAATGCCACGTTGCAATCCGAATGGTTTCATGGCTGCTGCATAACTGTTCTGGTATTCGTGCAGCTTACTACGTCTCATCACATCATCTGCCGATAGACGTGCCCCGGACTTCGTTGCATACTTCTTCTCACCCTCACGCTTCTTACGAAGCCGTTCTGTTGTTATAATGGGGACGATAGTGGCATGCAAGTGCGGAGTTTTCTCGTCCATGTGCAATACGCAAGAAACAAGATTCTCGCTTCCAAAAGTATTTTTCAGCCATTTCAGATTGGCATCTATCCAATTATCCAACTTGTCTTCTTTGGCAATCTTCATCATCTGTTTATGTGTCCCGGTTAGGATGATGCGAATGGCTTTTGTCTGATTCTTGCCGACCTTGCGATGCAGTCCGGCATGGTCTATCCGATATTGTATGGCATCCGTCCTGTTCTTCACTCCTGCAGGAAATGCAACCAGTTCCCGATTGAGGTGTGTTCTGTTTGCATCGGCATTAACGGGTACATATTTTTCCCTCTTGGCATCTTTCCTTTCTATATGGCATGACATACCAGAATCATTACCACTGCCACGTTGCAGGTGACAGACTGCGTATTGCGTATTACTCATATCTCACTTCCTTTTATTGTTATACACTGATTCTTTGGTTGTAAAATCCCGCCTTATGTGCCACAGGCAGCCGGGCATCGAGAGGGCATCCCTCCGCTTATGGGCTTTTTTACTGCCACTCGGAGAGTGAAAGCGGTGAAAATGCCCTAATAAGCTACGGGATTTTACAAACCCTTTTCCAAAGACAGCGAGCTGTCCGATGTTTTTTTCTATTGTATTTATTCTGTTTCTACCAACTTCAGCCCCAATTCATCAATGAGTGTCTGCAAAGCAGGATTACGCTGTATCATTTTATCAAGAATCATTTGTGGAGTGTCGGTCATCAATAAGAAATCCGCAATATCCAGTCCGTTCTTGCGCTGTTCGTCTGTAGCGCATTGTTCCAGACTATCACTCAATACAACTTTGGAACATACGGAAGTGAGCAAAGGCATTTTGGTTTGCCAAACTTCTTTTGCTCCCAAGTCCGGACATAGCATAACTGACCTTCCTTTCAAAACACTTATCACATCAGGCTTGAAACATCCGTGCATTCCACCGGTAGCCAGCCATATAAACTCCGGCATATAATGGGTAGCTACCAAAGCGGATTTTTCGCTTTCCACAATAGCTATAGGTTTGGTCGAATTATCAGACAACAGATGTTCGCCAAACAAACATTGCTTCAAATGGTAGTTCTGGAAATTCAGTTCCGTATGTACCCAACTTACATAACTTCTTGGCTCTTTTGTCCGATGTCCTGTTTTTACATCGTACAACATTATCTTACCTGTTCGTACATTACCCTGCCAATCAATTTGCCAATAGACAGTAGAACCACCCCACTTCTTTGATGTACCAACACGATACAGTTGGAATATTCGGGAAGTCTCGTCTTTGCCCAATGCTCCGGAAAGGTAAATGTACAATGGATTCATACCATAGTTGGTAAGAGTACGTTCCATTAGATCTTTATCAACAAAAGAGGTAGGAGATGGCAATTGAGGCTTAGACTTATCAGCTTCAATGAAATTATTCTTGTCGTAATCCATCACCATTGGATTATCATGAAAATAATCCGATGGAGTGTAATGGTATTGGCAAGATTGCTCATGGTCACATCTGCCCACATAATCTGGAAAGGTTATTTTCCCTTGGCTATCTATGTACTTGACAAAACATTGCTTCTTTCCACAGTTCGGGCATGAAAGTTTTGAACCTCGCTTATATTTTTGAAGGGAAAATCTGTATTCGACCATATTTATCGTTTTATTATTGCAACTCGTGCAGTTTGCACTTATTGCAGTTTTGCAGAAATCCTATATAAGGGCAAAGTGCAAACTGCAACAACTGCAAACTGCAAAAGGTGTCGTTTATTGCAGCTTCTCATATTCACCTCGCTTTACCTTCTTGATAATCTTATTTGTAGCAAGGCTAACCAAAGAATACATTACCGACCTTCCCGACAACCCTACTTCTTTTCCGGCTTGAATGGCATCAGCAGTAGTGAAACTTTCGGAAAGGCAATCAAGTAATTCTTTTTTCTGAGGTTCGACGCTCTCTTTCAACATATATTTCTGAATGTCAGAATAACAACACTCAAAATATTCACTTAAAGCAATAGCCGATTTTGTTGAATCTATATCCACAAAATCCTTATGAACCTCTCCACAAGCCCAACGAAGGATTTGCAGGATCAATGCTAAACGAGCCGTTATCATGGGAGTCTTAATTACTCTGCTATCCACCAGTCCGTCATCTTGAATTTGATTGATAGTTCGAATTGCATTATTACGCCAATTTGTAAAATAGGCTTTGGCTTCCGAAGAAAAATCCAGAATATTTTGTATATTTCCACCATTCTCATTCTCTACAAAAGGCAAGCTAACCACCTTGTCAATTATTGATTTCCACATAGCCGAGTATTTCTCAAAAGTTGCAAAGGAAGAGTCTTCATCTAATTGCCAATCAGAAATTTCTTGGGACGATGGATAAACAAAAATAATTCGGTCAATCAATCCATTTTCTTTATAACCTTTCCCTATCAGTTCGTGCATACGAGTTGTTTGCATCGTACCGACAATATTTATAAAGGGATGTTCTATATGAATCGGTATAGGCATACTACATCTTGAAATATCTAAAGGCTTACCACTGAACGCTGTCAATAGCTGTTCAATAAGTTGTCCTCTGCTATATTGGTTCACAGCATTAAACATCCCCATAATCTCATCCACATATACCACAATACCTCTCTGGTTATCATCAAGCGCACGCATTAACGCTTCTGGAGTAAAGTCTGATATAATAGTTCTCCGCAAAATAGGTTTATCAGGCAAAGGAGTAGTGTTTTCTTTCTTGCCTTTATAACTTTCTATCAGATTGTTATATTGCTCCATCTCCAACTTGAATTGTTTGACAGCTTGTGCATCATGCTTGCGGATAGGGCGGAAAGCAAAATCCAATGGTGGAGTTTTACCCATTCCGGGACGACCTACCAATATCATATAAAGGGCAGGATTACTAATCCAACCACCACGAATACGGATATTGACAGCGTTGCCGATAGCGGTTGACACTGCCACCAAAAGAGAAGCCATCGTGTATTCAATGGAATAATTCTCCTGTCGAGATAAAACCAATATCATATCCTGAATTTTGGAAGGAAAAGCATTCAAGGGAATCTTGTTTTCAAAGACCCCTTCAAATTCCATTCTGAGTGCATTGCATAAATTGGTTGAATCCATTAGAATTTGGTATTTCTTTTTGATTTTATGAATTGGGCGGCTTCACCTTCCAAATTTTTATCAGATTTTATTTTGCCGGCATGGAGCCACTCGTCTATTTCTGATTTTAGGAACATGATACGTTTCCCTCTTTTGTGGAATGGGATTAGATGGCAACTCGTCCAACCATATACAGTTTGTTCTGCCGGATGACTGGGGATATACTCACACAGTTCTTTAAGGTTCATCCATTGCTCGGTTGGAACATTTGAGTTTTGATTGTTCAGACCGTCAATCTTGGAATCCAATTCATTCAGTTTATCCATCATCCACGACATTGCCTTGGGCAAATCTTCAAAAGTAATGCTCTTTTCGCTCATATTATTGCTTATTATTTGTTCGATTTTTCGGCAAAGTAACAGTGATTTCAAATACTGATTTTATGATGAAAAATATCACATAGAAAAGCAGTAACGAAACATAATCTTCATAAGGGTTATGTGTTGATTATCAGTACAAGTAAATGAGAATGTCAGTAGTGGATTTTTATTGTAGTGTACCCTGTCATAAGGGATTCATAAAGCAGACATAAGAAATGACCGTAAATAAAAAAAGAGCCACCCACGCAGAATCTTCGCAGATGGCTATATAAGCAACTATTAGCAGCAAACAAATTACTTCAGTTTGGATAAATAAACCTCAAATAGTTTGATGTAAATTTTATCTAACAAGATGATGATTGACATATATAAAAAATAATTTTGCAGTTTGTATCCTTGAGACATCATTTCCCTTATAGAAGGTAAATTGTGTTGATAAGAACGTGTATTATGAGCACAACGATTACGTTCTTTATAGACATACTCCTTGAATATCTCCAGCAAACTAAGTCCGCAAGTTGCAGTTCTCTTTTCAGCTTTAATATTATTCTTATTTAGGAACAATTGTGTGCCTTGCATTATCCAACTTTTATCTATCGTAATTATAAGCAATTTATATTCATCATAGCTCCTTTTGAAATTTCGCACCAACAAACTATTTTCAAGTACACATTGGATAGAAGTTTTCCAGTCATCAAGTATTTCATCTCTAATAGCATCAGTAATATCAAATGTTTCATCAAGCTTTTTAATCTCATTCAAAAGATCATTATACACCATACATTTATCATCGTAACTAGAACACTCGCCATATGGCTTGCGTTCATACCGTTCATAGCGGTACTCATAGTCCCTGCATGCCATTTCCCAACATATACATTTCAACTTTTGTTCTTGGGCTCCGGTTAATCGCAAAAAGAGAGAATGGAGTAAATAGTCACTAATTGGGTACGTCTCAATGCCACCATTAGTAGCATCAAGAGATCTAAACGCTTCTTTTATTATTGCCGTTTCAGGTCGCAGAATAAACTGTATATGGTTAGTGGGCTGGATGTATGACATAACGATTGAATATAGTTATAGATTGTTCGACACGAGTACGCATATATTTCAATAATGAAGGAGAGGCTCTGTGACCATCATTCCGTTTGAAAGAGGATATTTTATTTTGAAGTTCCCTCATTAGAGCATCTTTACGAGTAAAATCTATATTGTTTCCTTCTATTACGGTATTGTACACAAGACCAAACATATAAACATCAGAATCAATGATTGACTTGAAATGTAATTGATTATATCCAAGTTCGTTTAAAGTATCATTTAATAGAGTAATTCTTGGAGCGAAATCTTTGTCAGGAAATATTGTTGAGAATTGAACAAATACACCATTATTTTTATCATTGACAACAGCATATATATATTCCTCATAGTATTTCTCCATTTTTGGCTTATATCCTTGCGCAAGTCGGTTGAATCTTCCATCTATTTTATATTGCGATAAAATTGCCATTGTCCTGACAAAATCGTATGCTTGATTTTTCCCGACTAATTCAATTTTTAGATTTCTACAACATTCTGGATCAAAGAAACTTTGTAGTTCTGATTTAAGGAAATAAAGTGATTGACGACTTTCAATCGGATTTAAAGGAGTTCCTAAAATATTTATGTTACGGAATACGGAAGAATAAAATTCATGTTGTTCCGCTTCATTATCTGCATTAGGGATAATGAAGGAAAATGGAAGATATTTGTTCTCAAAAAAGTCTTCAGTTATTCCATAGTTTACAAAGCTATATTGTTGATGAGTTATTGCGCTTTGTACACCTTGTACTGTCGGTCCTTTGTCAGCAAATATTCGCAGTGACCAATTTATGTATTCTACATCTGGTTCATTATCTTCTTCCGCAACACCATCTGCCATGACCCGCTCGTCTTCATCACGAGGAAAAGCATCTTTTTTAGGATAAACTCCGAAAAATGCTAACAGAATACTAGATAAGCGTTGTTGCCCATCAAGTATTAAATTATGATTTACCCCATCCTTATTACATACTCCAATTGTTACAGGAGGTACAAAGATTTCCCCTTTCAAACCATTCACAAATTCTTTTACTTGCTCTTCTAACCAAACAAAGTTTCGTTGATAAGGAGGTAGCTCCAAATCTTTTTTTAACAGTAATTCAATCCAATGCTTTAGAGAGTATTCTCCGTAGTAAACTTTTTTATCCATGTAAGTCTTCATTTATTGGTAATATTGTGTTCTTTGTTAAAATCAACAATGGGTCTCGCCCTGTGGAGCGACGCGCACTTCGACGCCCTGCGTCCGCTGGTGCGGATGCTTGCCGACGCCGGACAAAAGGTCGTCACGGCGACGCTCAACAAGGACCCGTGGAACCACCAGTGTTTCGACGCCTATGAAGACATGATCCGCTGGACCAAGCGCGCCGACGGCACGTGGGAGTACGACTATTCGCTCTTCGACCGTTGGGTCGGACTTTGCGCCGGGGAGGGGATCGACCGGCAGATAAACTGCTATTCGATGCTGCCGTGGAACAACATGCTCCACTACAAGGATGCCGTGACGGGCGAATTCGTC
>ERZ780046.1081-NODE-1081-length-9810-cov-7.534290_pt1 | contig 9810 bp, 10 predicted proteins | sample MGYA00511848_ERZ780046 | MGnify/ENA primary metagenome ERZ780046 (study PRJEB29588, sample SAMEA2147983) | human gut metagenome | biome: human gut; feature: human-associated habitat; material: faeces | place: Denmark | collected 2008/2010 ...
CGCGTCCGCAGACGCGCCCCCAAGCTGCTCTTCCCCCAAGATTCCGTGAAGAACCAAATTTTCGGGTGCGGCGGGCAAAGAAAAGGACTGTCCCGTTTTGCAGAACAGTCCGTAGAAATTACTTCCGCAGGGTGATGACGATGTGGCGCTTGGGTTCTTCGCCCTCGGAGTGGGTGTCCACCAGCTCGTTGGGCTGGAGCGCGGAGTGAATCACGCGGCGCTCGTAGGGGTTCATGGGCTCCAGAGAAACCTTGCGGCCCGTCTTGACGGCGCGGTTCGCCATGCGGTTCGCCAGACGAATCAGCGTGTCTTCGCGCTTGGCGCGGTAGTTCTCCGTGTCCAGCGTGACGCGGGTGTAGTGATCCTGCCCCTTGTTGATGCGCAGGCTTGTCAGGTACTGGAGGGCGTCCAGCGTCTCGCCGCGGCGGCCAATCAGGATGCCCAGCGTGTCGCCCGTCATCTGCGCGAAGATGTTGTTCTCCGCGTCCGTGCCCATCGCGACGGTCACGTCAACGCCCATCAGGTGGGTCAGCTCCTTGAGGAAGCTCTGCGCCTGACCGACGGGGGAGGCAGGGTCAATCTGCTCGTCGGGAATCATGGTGACGACGGGCTTTTCCAGCGGGGCAGCGGGAGCCTTCGGGGGAAGGGGCTTGCGCTCCGGCTTCGGGGCGGATTCGCCCTCTGCCTTGGGCTGACGCGGCTTGTCCTTCTTCGGGCGGTCACTGCGCTTGCGCTGCACGGGCGCGGGACGCTCGGCGGCATCAGCAGCAGGGGCGGCATCCGTCACAGCGGGAGCAGCTTCCACAGCGGGCGCTTCCACCGGGGCTTCGACCTTCGCTTCCACCTTCACCTCGGCGGGCTTTTCCTGCACGGGCTTGGGCTGTGCGGGCTTGGGCTGGACGGGTTTGGGCTGCGGCTTGGGCTGCACGGGTTTGGGCTGCGGCTTCGGCTGGGCAGCGGGCTTGGGCGCTTCCACCTTCACGGAGGACAGCAAATCCGCCAGCGGATCGTCTTCTTCGACTTCCTCTTCCACCTCATGGAGCGTCAGGCGGAGCTTGCAGGGCTTCGAGCCGAAGAGCCCGAACAGCCCTTTGCTGCCTTCTTCCAGCGTTTCCACGGTAACATCGGAGATGGTGGCATGCAGGGCGTTCAAGCCGTTCTGCAGCGCTTCTTCGTAGTTTTTGCCAGTAGCTTCGTAGGTTTTCATGATTGCTCTCCTATCACTTCAACGAACAGGTATTACTTCAGCGAACCGGTATTCTTGTTGGGGTTGGCGGCTTCGAGGGCTTCCTTGCGGTCAAGGTACATATTGATGCCCTTGGTCTGCACGATGGCAATCACGTTCGCGGCGACCCAGTAGAGGGCAAAAATCGCGTTGTAGTTGAAGCACAGAATCAGCGTGAAGATGGGGAAGAAGTAGTTCATGAACTTCATGCTGTTCTGCGCCTGCTGGGCCTGCGCGTCATCCGCGGCGGGGGTCTGCGCCGTGCCGGTGAGCTTTGTCATCAGGAACTGACCGCCGGCGGCGAGAATCGGCAGGATGAAATAGCCGTTGTAGTTCACGAAAATGTGGATGTTGAACAGCGGAATGGCCAAGTCGCTGTAATACTTGACGTGCTCCATATAAGCGGGCAGCTGCTCCATGGTAGTGTAGATGGTCTGAATCGTTGTGTTCAGCGCATCGCCGGTAAAGGATTCCGCCGTCAGCGCAAGGCCCTTATCCGCCAGCAGAGCGAGCGTCTCCTGCGGCAGCTTGTTGAACACGGCCAGCCATTCGTTTGTGGCGATTTGACGCAGAGAATCAAGATTCGGCCAGGCCGCCGCGAAGGGGGAGTCCGGCATCCACACGTTCTTGACCCACAGCCACGAATCCAGCGCCGGATTGCCCGAAGCGATGATGTCGAACGCCTGCTGTGCCAGATGCTCGTTGGCGACCATTCTCATGGCGGTGAACATCGCGAAGAGGATCGGGAGGCTGATCAGCATCGGCAGGCAGGAGGAAAGGGGATTGACGCGCTGCGCGCGGTAGAGCTCCTGCAGCTTTTTGTTCATCTTGTCCGGGTCTTTTTCGTACTTCTTCTGGAGTTTTGCCTGCATGGGGGCAATCTTCTGCATCTTGCGCATCCCGACACGGCTCTTGTAGTCGAACGGCATGACGATCAGACGCACCAGCAGCGTGAACAGCACGACCGCCCAGCCGTAGTTGCCCACGAAGCTGTAAATCCATTCCAGTATGGTCTTCAGAAATTCGTTGATGCCCATGAGTTCATTCCTTTCTTAATGTGGTACAGGGGTCTTCGGGAACGGGATCATAGCCGCCTTTGGAGAACGGATTGCAGCGCAGGACGCGCCATGCCGCCAGCCGCGCACCCTTGACAGCCCCGTAGCGCTCGATGGCGGTTTGCGCGTACTGGCTGCAAGTGGGCGAATAGCGGCAGCGCGGGCCGCCCTTATAGGGGCTGATGGCGCTGCGGTAGAACTGAATCCCCCAGAGCAAGGCGCGTTTCATGGCGCGTTTGGGCTTTTCGGATGTGGCGGGAGAGCACCGTGCTTTTTCAGCAGGTAGCGCACATCCTTCTGCAGCGAGGAAAAGCTGGCAGCAGCGGCTGAGGGTCTGGCGACGACGACGTACAGGCCGCTTTTCACATCCCCCAGATAGGGCCGGAAGCATTCGCGCAGGCGGCGCTTGACCTTATTGCGGGTCACAGCGTTGCCAACCTTCTTGCTGACGGAAAAGCCGACCTTCATGCCCCGACCTTTGGCGACGAGCATGACCAAATCCCGACAAGCGGCGCTCCGTCCACGATGGTAGACATATTGGAACGCCTTGTTTTTTTGCAGCCGATAGCGTCTTTCCATTGGGTTACAGTCCTCTGTTCTCGATTGAATGATGGGCGTATGATGCTATTTCTGGATGCGAGTGCGCAAGCAGATGGCGCAGGTGAATCCGGAAATAGTATGAACCCGAAGTAAAGGAAAAGCGCGCCCGGAAGCGTACCTCGCGGGTACATCGGGCGCGCTTCATCCACGAATGGAGCGCGGATTGTCATTGGACAATCCTGCTGTCCTGTGGCGTCTGGCACATTCAGCGTCTCTGAATAAGCCTGAAAGAAAATTCTCTCAATCAGACGGTCAGGGACTTGCGGCCGCGACGACGACGGGCAGAGAGCACGCGGCGACCGTTCTTGGTGGCCATACGCGCGCGGAAGCCGTGCACTTTGCTGCGCTGACGCTTCTTGGGCTGGTAGGTACGGAACATGTTCAACACTCCTTACAAATCAAATTTCGTAACCGGAGGACAGACATCCGCCGGGGTGCTACAATACAGCCTTTACAGTATATCGGATTTTCTTCGCTTTGTCAAGGCTTTGCCGGGGACTTTTTCAGCTTTCGCGCCTTTTGGAAGCGGGATTTTTTGCCCACCTTTTGGGCAAAATGGGATTACTTCTTCAGAATCTCCACCATTTCGGCGGGGGAAACGGTTTCTTCGGGCAGCACCGCCTTAAACGGCAGTCCGCGCTCCAGCTTGCTGCGGACGAGGAACATCCGAATCGCCGTGGGCAAATCCAGACCCAGCATTTCGTAGATCTCCGAAACTTCCTCCTTCAGCTTTTTATCGACACGCACCTGAACCAATACTTGCTCTGCCATAAGAGTACCTCCTAAATTACATTGATAGTCAATACAAGAATATGCTTTCTGCATCTATATTATACAGCATTTCAATACAAATTGCAAGAGGGCGAATTTCGCTCCTGCGCAGCTTGACACGGGAAATCATGGCGCGTGAACGAAAGCAGACATCATCAGCGGGCAGAAAAGCGAATTTTTTTGCGGAGAAGTGGGGAAAAGTGCGAAATTTCCGCTTTACAAGCACGGCAAAGTGTGCTATACTGTCCCGCGGTACTCAAAGCAATCCTTTAATCCCAGCACGAGAGGCTGGAAAGGCACGCAGCGAACCGACAGAAACAGAGCTGCCTGCGCCCGACCGCGCGGTCAGACTGAATATGCGAAACATTGCGCCTTTTCCTGCGGCATCCGACGGGAAAGGCGCTTTCTTTTTGGCAAAATACCGCTGATTTGCCCCAAGGCACGCGGGGAAAATCAGCAGAGGAAAAAGAGGAGGATTCCGACGATGATGAACATGCAGGCAGGCATTCCGAAAGCCCAGCTGATGGCGGGCGACGCGATGAACCGCGCCCTGACGCGCATGGCGCACGAGATGATGGAGCAGCTGATGCCGCTGGAAAACGTGGTTCTGGTGGGCATCCGCCGCCGCGGGGTGCCGCTGGCGCAGCGCTTGTCGGACATCATCGAGAAGTACGAGCATGTGCGCATTCCGGTGGGCGAAGTGGATATTGCCATGTACCGCGACGACCGCGATCCGGCGCAGCTGAACGTTGAGGTGCAGGAAAAGCACCTGCCGGTGGACGTGACGGGCAAGGTGGTTGTGCTGGTGGACGACGTGCTGCACACGGGACGCACGGTTCGCGCCGCCATGGATGCGATTCTTGACCAAGGCCGTGCCGCGCGCATCTGCCTGGCGGTGCTGATTGACCGCGGTCATCGCGAGCTGCCCATCCGCGCGGACTTCGTCGGCAAGAACGTCCCGACCTCGAACAACGAGCAGATCGGCGTTCAAATGGAAGAAATCGACGGCGGCGACGGCGTTGCCCTCTACGACGGACGGATGAATAGGTGACCCAAGGGGCGCTGCCCCTTGACCCCGCAAGGGAGTTCCTCCCTTGACCCTTTCGCGCGATTCAGTTGGTCGCATTTGCATACAGCTTCCGCGTGTTTATTGGGGGAACGTGGGTATCCGATAATTTGATTGTACTCCGCACAAGCGGATTTGCAATAATCGCCTTCATTTGAAAGCGGTTGACAACAGCATATATGGAGGAAGGACGGAATCACATGACCAATCAGAAACTTTCCCCGGCGAAGTTCACTCTGCTGGGTTTCCAGCACATGTTCGCCATGTTCGGCGCAACTGTGCTTGTGCCGACCTTGACGGGTCTGTCTGTCAGCGCAACCCTGCTCTTTGCGGGTCTGGGCACGCTGTTGTTCCACCTCATCACGGGCGGCAAAGTCCCTGCGTTCCTCGGTTCGAGCTTCGCGTTCCTCGGCGGCTATGCGGCGGTGAAGGCAATGCCGCAGTTCGCGGACGGCACGATGAACTGGATTCCCTACGCTGGCGTGGGCGTGGCGGTCGCGGGTCTGATTTACGTTGTTGTCGCGGGTCTGTTCAAGATCTTCGGCGCGCAGAAGGTCATGCGCTTCTTCCCGCCGATTGTCACCGGCCCCATCATCATCTGCATCGGCATGATTCTGGCGAACTCCGCCATCAACAACTGCTCCAATAACTGGCTCATCGCGATTCTGGCGGTGGTCATCGTGGTGGCGTTCAACATCTGGGGCAAGGGCATGTTCAAGATTATCCCGATTCTGCTGGGCGTGGTCGGTTCTTACGCCGTTGCGGCGGTGACGGGTCAGGTGGACTTCACCCCTGTCAAGGAAGCGGCTTGGCTGGGTCTGCCCTTCCAGTGGAAGGATACCGCGTTCTCCCTCTTTGGCGGCTGTGACGGCACGCTGCTGCTGAACTGCATCATCACTGTTGCCCCGATTGCGCTGGCGACGATGATGGAGCACATTGGCGATATGTCCGCTATCTCCTCGACGGTCGGCAAGAACTTCATCGAAGATCCGGGTCTGCACCGCTCGCTGCTGGGCGACGGTCTGGCGACGACGATGGCGGCGCTCTTCGGCGCTCCGGCGAACGCCACCTACGGCGAGAACACCGGTGTGCTGGCGCTGACCCGCGTCTACAACCCGGCGGTTGTCCGCATGGCAGCAGTGCTGGCAGTCGTATTCTCCTTCTGCCCGAAGTTCGCGGAGCTGATTCACTGCATGCCCGCGGCGACCATCGGCGGCGTGTCGCTGATTCTCTACGGCATGATTTCCGCGGTCGGCGTGCGCAATGTGGTTGAAAATCAGGTGGACTTCGCGAAGAGCCGCAACGTCATCATCGCGGCGGTGATTATGTCCCTTGCGCTGGGCATCAACTTCTCCAACGCGGGCGCGATTGTGTTCACCGTTGGTCAGGTGACCATCAGCCTGTCTGGTCTGGCGGTGGCGTCTCTGGTCGGCATCCTCCTGAACGCGGTGCTGCCGGGCAACGACTACGTCTTCGGCAAGAGCGAACAGGGCGATCAGGCGGTCAACTTCAAAGTGTAATCAGCTAATATAATAGTAGTAATTCCTCAAGAGCGGCATCTGTGCAAAGCAGGTGCCGCTTTTCCACATTTTCGGGGAAAATATTTTCTTTTTCCTCTTGACAATGGGCATGAAGAGGAGTATTATCACATATGAACGAATGCTCACATGTTTGTTCTCTGGACGATGCCGTCCGGCGAACAGCGTGATTCGGAATAAATAGCGGAAAGGTCGTCGGGAACCATGAAGAAAACGTGGAAAATCGACATTGACTGCCCGAACTGCGCGGCAAAGGTGGAACGCGCACTGCAAAAGCTGCCCGGTGTGGTGAGTGCGTCGGTGAATTATGTGCAGAAGAAAATCACACTGGAAGCGGCGGACGACCGCTTCGAGGAAGTGCGCAAGGCGGCGTACGCGAAGATGAAGGAAATCGAACCCGACGCGGAGATTTTCTTCGATGAAGCACCCGCAAAGCCGCAGGGGAACATCAAGCAGTCGTGGAAGCTGGACATTGACTGCCCGAACTGCGCGGCAAAGGTGGAACGCGCGCTGCAAAAGCTGCCCGGTGTGGTGAGCGTGTCGCTGAATTATGTGCAGAAGAAGATTACTTTGGAAGCGCCCGCTGACCGCTTCGAGGAGGTTCGCAAGGCGGCATACGCGAAGATGAAGGAAATCGAACCCGACGCGGAGATTTTCTTCGATGAAGCGGAAGAGCCGTCCGGCGCGTCTTGTCCATGCGGCGGGCATCATCACGAGGACGATGATGACGACGAGCATGAGCATCACCATCATCACGACAGCGAATGCAGCTGCGGTCACGATCATCATCATGATGATAATGACCATGACGAACACGAGCATCACGAGCACTCGCATGAACATGGTCACGAACACGGCGGCGCGAACAAGGGCAAGAAACTGATGATTCGCGTTGCGACTGCGGTCGCGCTGCTGGCGCTGGGGCTGGTCAGCAAGGCGAATCTGGGCGAAACGCACTGGGCGACGATTGTTGTGTTCATCGCGGCGTATCTGGTCGCGGGCTACGACGTGCTGTGGCGCGCCATCTGCAACATCCGCCATGGCGAAGTGTTCGACGAGAACTTCCTGATGACGGTTGCGTCCGTCGGCGCAATGTGCGTTGCGGAATATGCGGAAGGCGTCGCGGTCATGGTACTGTACCAAATCGGCGAATACTTCCAAGATAAGGCGGTTGACAAGAGCCGCGAATCCATCACGAAGCTGATGGACATTCGCCCAGACTATGCGAATCTGGTGGATGGCAACGACAGCCGCCGCGTCAGCCCCGAACAGGTGCGCGTGGGCGACATCATCCTCGTCAAGCCCGGCGAGAAGATTCCGCTGGACGGCGTGGTCATCGAGGGCAATTCGAGCCTGAATACCACGGCGCTGACCGGTGAATCGCTCCCGCGCGACGTGAAGGAGGGCGACCAAGTCCTCAGCGGTTGCGTCAACCTGTCCGGCGTGGTGAAAGTCAAGGTCACGGTCGGTTACGGCGAATCCACCGTCGCGAAGATTCTGGCGCTTGTCGAATCCTCCGGCGACGCGAAGGCAAAGACGGAACGCTTCATCACCAAGTTCAGCCGGATTTACACGCCCGCCGTGTGTTTCTTCGCGCTGGCGCTGGCAATTATTCCGAGCCTGTTTGACGGCAACTGGACGAACTGGATTTACACCGCCCTGACCTTCCTTGTTATCTCCTGCCCGTGCGCGCTGGTTATCTCCGTGCCGCTGACGTTCTTCTCCGGCATCGGAGGCGCGTCGAAGAAGGGTATCCTCATCAAGGGCGCGACGTATCTGGAAACCCTCGCAGGGCTGGATACGGTCGTCTTCGACAAGACGGGTACGCTGACGAAGGGCACGTTCTCCGTCACGGGCGTGCATCCGGCAAAAGGCGTCACGAAAGACGAACTGCTCGACGCTGCGGCTCATGCCGAGGCGTTCAGCGATCACCCGATTGCGATTTCAATTAAGGAAGCGCTGGGCCGCGCGGTGGACATGAACCGCGTCAGCGATGCTTCTGAAGCGGCGGGTCACGGCGTACAGGCGAAGGTGGACGGTCAGCAGGTGTACGCGGGCAACGCGCGCCTGATGGAGTCCATCGGCGTGAAGGCGGCTGAGCCGGCGGAAATCGGCACGGTGGTGCATGTCGCGCGCGGCGGGCAGTACCTCGGCGCACTCGTTATCAGCGACGTCATCAAGGAAAACAGTGCATCCGCGATGGAAGCCTTGAAGTCCGCGGGCGTGAAGCGGCTGGTCATGCTGACCGGCGACCGCCAGGAAGTCGCGGCGGACATCGCCAAGAAGGTCGGCCTGACCGACTACCGCGCGGAGCTGCTGCCGGAGGACAAAGTAAGCGCGCTCGAAGGTTTGCTGGGTGACGGCCACACCGTGGCGTTCACGGGCGATGGCATCAACGATGCGCCTGTGCTGCGCCGTGCGGACATCGGCATTGCGATGGGCGGCGTCGGTGCGGATGCCGCAATCGAGGCGGCGGATATTGTGCTGATGGACGACGATCCGGCGAAGATTGCGCAGGGCGTCCGCCACGCGCGCCGGACGATGCGGATTGTGCATCAAAATATCATTTTTGCTCTTGCGGTGAAGCTGCTGGTGATGGTGCTGGGTATCTGCGGCTTTGCGAACATGTGGCTGGCGGTCTTTGCGGATGTCGGCGTGGCAATGCTGGCGATTCTCAATGCCATGCGCGCGATGAAAATGAAACAATAATGGAAGAAACGGCGTCTGCGCAGCAAACGAAACGCGGGATGCGCCGCCTTTCCGCAGAAAATGTGCGAGAAACAGAGATTTTTTTCTGAAAAGCCTTGATTTTTTCAGGAAACCATGCTACAATAAACAGCGCTGGTTTTCGCACGGTTTTCTGCCGTACTCGAACCCTAAGATTGAGCGGTGTGAACCGCCGATTAACAGTATGAACCGGGAGGTGAACGAAGTTGCCGAATATTAAGTCCGCTAAGAAGCGCGTCAAGGTGAGCGAAAAGAAGAATCTGCGCAACCGTATGATCAAGAGCGCTGTCCGCACTTCTGTCAAGAAGCTGGAGGCCGCGATTGCTGCTGATCCCCAGACTGCGAATGCACAGCTGGTTGTGACCACCTCCGCGATTGATAAGGCCGCGTCGAAGGGCGTTATGCACAAGAATGCTGCCAATCGTAAGAAGGCTCGTCTGGCCAAGCAGCTCGCCAAGGCGACTGTGTAATTTCCAGATTACATAAAAAAGCTCCTTCCTCAATCGGGAAGGGGCTTTTTTGAGTGCGCTGACGGTGAAAACAGGCAGAAAGATGGCAGCTGATGATGCGGACGAATAAACTAAAAGGAAATAGCGACGAAGGTTCGCTAAATGGCGAACGATGATGCAGACTGAACGTGCTTGTCGTTCGGAAATCCAAAAAGAACGCAAAAAACCGCAAAAACCTTTCCAAAACCCCTTGACGGGCGGGCGAAAAAGTAGTATACTGACAAAGCTGGTTGCGCGAGCCGCCTCAAAGGCGCTTGAGCGACTGGTACGAACCTTGAAAACGATACAGAACAATAACAACGCAAACAAGACAGTAATT
>ERZ780046.1082-NODE-1082-length-9809-cov-5.720012_pt1 | contig 9809 bp, 10 predicted proteins | sample MGYA00511848_ERZ780046 | MGnify/ENA primary metagenome ERZ780046 (study PRJEB29588, sample SAMEA2147983) | human gut metagenome | biome: human gut; feature: human-associated habitat; material: faeces | place: Denmark | collected 2008/2010 ...
GAGTAGCCCCACCCCCCAGCCATGAACCGCATCCGTAAAAATCCCGAAGCGGTTCCGCCAGCGAACGAACCGAGCAAAGGGAAAAAGAAACGACGATTTTCAGGTAACGGCAGAACTAACCAACCTGCCACAAACAAACTTCTATTATGATACATACACACACGATCGGACGCATCGGCAAGGACTGCAGGGTCATCACGGGTACGCACGGCTCATTCATGGCAATGGATATAGCCGTGGACGATTATTCGAAAGGGCAGAACGTCACTACATGGGTCAGGGTCAAGAGCAACCGCGAGAACCATATCCGCCTGGCCGAGTATCTGACCAAAGGACGGCTGGTGCTGGTCGATGGCACCCTCTCCGCCTCGCTGTGGGAGGACCGCAACGGCAATAGCCAGACGCAGCTTACCATCACGGCGGACTCGATCGCCTTCATCGGCGCCGGCAAACGCGACGCGGCCGGAGCCCGGGCGGAGAACAACCCCCCGGCCCCCTCCCCTCCGCCGCAGGACGACACGGACGACCTGCCTTTCTGATATAGCCGCCATATCGCAGGAAGTCAAGTCTTACTAAATGTAGTATATACTATACATAGTACATTAGTATCTCTCCTTACGGGTACGGGTTGTAGTATATGCTACATTTAGTATCATAGTAAAGTAGTAAATACTATGTTCCTTAAATGCGTATTTGCGTAAAATAGTATTCGCTAATTATAGTATTTACTAAAAATAGTATTATCTTTGTACATGGAATAAAAGAGTGAGAACGATGACGAAAATCATTGCTGTCTTGAACCACAAGGGTGGGGTCGGCAAGACGACCACTACCGTCAATCTGGCTGCCGCACTGCGGCAGAAGAAAAAACGTGTGCTGGCCATCGACATGGACGGCCAGGCCAACCTCACGGAATCCTGCGGCCTCTCCATCGAGGAGGAGCGGACCGTTTACGGGGCGATGAAGGGCGAGTACCCCTTGCCGCTGGTTGAGACGGAGGGCGGCTTTACCGTCGCACCTTCCTGCCTCGACCTCTCGGCGGCCTTATCAACGAGCCGGGGCGCGAGCTGATCCTCAAGGGGCTGATCGCCCGGCTGCCCGACGGCCGGAAATTCGATTACATCCTGATCGACTGCCCGCCCTCGCTGGGTCTGCTGACACTCAACGCCCTCACCGCAGCTCACTATCTGATTATCCCCGTTCAGGCCCAGTTCCTCGCCATGCGCGGCATGGCCAAGATCACGAACGTGGTCGCCACTGTCCGGGAACGCCTGAACCCGGCGCTGGAGATTGGCGGCATCGTCATCACCCAGTTCGACGGACGTAAGACGCTCAACAAGAGTGTGGCCGAGCTGGTCAAGGATGCGTTCTGCGACAAGGTGTTCCAGACGGTCATCCGCGACAACGTGTCGCTGGCCGAAGCGCCCATCAAAGGCAAGGACATCTTCGAGTACAGCCGCAATAGCAACGGCGCCAAGGACTACATGGCTTTGGCGCAAGAGGTACTGAAATTAAAGTAGACCGATATGGGCAAGAGCGATTTATTGAAAGACAGCATGAAGACCGGACTGGACGGGCTGCTGTCGCCTACCGGGAAAACCCCGCAACCGCAGCGTCCGGCAGCGCCCGTCGCGGAAAAGGAGCCTGCGGTGCATTGCATTTTCGTCATCGACAGGAGCATCCATACCCGCATGAAGTACCTCTCCATCGAAAAGGAGGTCTCCCTGAAAGAGATCGTGAACGAGGCTATGAAAGAGTACCTGGCAAAAAACGGGAAATAAGGGAGCACCCCTTATTTCCCGTTTTTATGCCCGTAACGTTTCCGTCATCACATTCCGACAGCGGCGGTTACAACATATCGTCCATCGACAAGCCTTTGTAGGAAATCAGGCATTGGAAAATCCGGAAGAAAACTTTTCGCCCGAAAAAAGACACCCCGCGAAAATTTTCGCGGGGCATTCTTTTTTCGATTCCGGCACAATCCCGTCAGCACCCTCTCGGGCCGCAGCATCCTCCTCTTCTGTGGTGTTTCCGACCGTGGTGCCCGTAATCGCAGCAATGCCCGTCGTGGTCGCAATCGCGGCATTCCCGGCATGCCTCGTTCCCCTTGCAGCCGCGGCAGTCGGAACAATCCGTGTTGCAGGTGCACTTTTCACAGTCGCACTCCTCGCAGCAGCACTCCACTTTCGCTTTGCCATCCTCTTTCTTCTCTCCGTCCTGAGCCGTAAAGGCGGTGAGGGAAAGTGCTCCGACAAGGAACAGGCATCCAAAAATGAACTTTTTCATAACTCGTATCTAAAAATAAGTGAAACACATATATTCTCCAAACGTCCGGCCTACCGTCGACATTGCATCCCTTTCAGTCTTTCTGCCGTATCCTGTACAAATATAATAAAATTCCTCCGGATTCCAAATTCGGAGGAATGAACCTTCTGCCCAAAGCGTGTTGTCCGCTCTCTGTCCAAGACGTCCCTACCTGCCGTATCTACTGACGCAGCATTCGCCAGGCTATAATTCGTTATGCGAAAGAATCTTCTCCGCACCTCGGATAGGGTGCTCCCCGTCGAGCGGCAGAGCCTGTTTTTCCTGTTTTCAGGTTCACTTCGCCTCTCTTCCCTGCCGTTCTCCCCTGTACTTCGTTTTCCGCTGGGAAGCCTCCCGGTCCCGGAAAGGCCCGGCCGATGCGCCGTACGGCCATTACCTACCCGGATTTATAATCCGGTCTGTCCATGAGGCCGCGGTCTTTCGTCCGCACTCCCCGATTGTGCCGTAAAGATAGAAAATGCGAGTTTTGCAGGCCAGGAAACGGCCCGCTTTTTTCTGCGGACCATCCTATCCTGTTGTACACTGGAGCCCGACCGCATATAACGGCTCCCGCCTCTATCGGACTGAAACTCGCCCAATGGATGACAGCGCCGAAAAAGCTTACGACCGGAAGATCGACAACGAGCGATAAGGAATGCGGCGACAGCTATCGGGACGAAAAAGAGACAGGAACGGCCGGGCGCATCCGGCGTCCGGCTATGCCATGAACAGCAGTCCGATAACGCAACCGGTCAAAAACTGCACCCCGCGGAGAACCCGTAATACCCTCCCTTTACCGGAGCGGCTACCGGGGTGAAAACAATGTTATATTCTTTCTTCCTCTTTTTCTGAAAGGCTTTTTGCCACAACCGGCAGCTCTACTCGCCGATCCGCGCACTCAGTATACCTACTCCCGCACCCGCCACGACATCGTGGAGCCAGTGTCTGCCGTTGTACATCCGCATGAACCCGACCCCGGCCGCAACGGCATAGGCTCCGGCCCCGCCCCCCCCCCCCCCCCCCCCCCCACCCACACCAGCTCCGCACCCATGAAAACGGTGGCCGTATGCCCCGAAGGGAAGGAGTTGTGTCCCGAAAACTCCGGTCTTTTTTCGTCGATGCACAACTTCGGGATGTTCGTCAGAACGGCCAGCGCCGCATAGGAGGTAGCGACGATAAACACCCTGTCGCGGAATGAATGTCTCGCCTTGATGCCGGCGCAGCCCAGCATCAGGGAGCCGGCGACAGGCAGATACTGGATATAATCGTCGAATTCGAGCCGCCGGCCATCGCCCCGTATGCCGATCGCGCTGCGGGTAACGTTGCGGCTGCCGTTCCGGATGAAACTCGGAGCGAGTGCAACGGCCCCGACTCCGATCAAAGAGGCGGGCAGGATCGTCTGCCGCCACTCGAAATCATAATTCCTTACATTTTTGTCGCTGACGGATAAAGAATCGCAATCCGTCCACTGCCCGTACATCTTCATCGGCAGGAGGATCGTAAGGGCTACTGCCAAAATCAGATTTTTAGCATCCATGTGGTTTGCTCAGCCTCGCCGGTTCTCGCTCGGCTATGAATAAGACAAGTACTGAAACGTGAAACCGGTATGTATCCATCCTTCCTGGCCAGGCTGTACGCCTTAACTCGAAAATGGAGACGGCAGCACCATGCAAACGACATGGAGAACCATCATGCCAAAAATCTTGTTATCCCGATTAAAGTTTCCTACGCTTTATTACAGCAAGATGAAGACACAACGTTTCCTTGAATGACTGTTATGATATTCGCTTTTTACATTTTGAGGAATGATTTGGAAGTTGGATGACGAGAATAAAAGACGCGGAGCCGCCCATCGGTCACTCCTCTGTAAAAGGCGGTAGGAAAGCCCTCGATAACGGAATGGCAACGGCAGCTCCACGCGTACGCGGAGAACCGTCATGCCCATCTTGTTATCGTGATTAAAGTTTCCTACGCTTTATTACAGCAAGACACAGACACAACGTTCTTCTTATTCTTGAAACGACATCGTAACCGATGCCGCAGGTTTATATCATAGGCAACATATTTTGTTTATACTGAGTTTATGCCGAAGCCTTGCAAGCAGGCATCTAATCTACTACTTTTATTCGTGTCACTTGATCAGTTTCCGCCCGCCGTTGCCGCCGCTTTCCAATACCTCCATCTGCCGGATGGCGATCCGGTTGAGCCTGACGAGACGCTCGCCCTGCGGTATGCCCTGCTCGATGAATACGGCATTGAGGTTTTCCATATTCGAGAGGCATATCAACTCGTTGATCGTGGCATAGTCGCGGATGTTCCCTTTCGAATCCGGGTTTGCCTCACGCCATTGCCCAGCCGTCACGCCGAACATCGCCACGTTCAGCACGTCCGCTTCGCTGGCATAGATGACATTCGCCTGGGCGGGCGTAACCTCCGCCGGGATCAGGTTCTGCTTGATCGCGTCGGTGTGGATGCGGTAGTTTATCTTGGACAGTTCGCGTTTCGCGTTCCAGCCGAGTTGTGCCTGTTCCTGCTCTTTCAGCCGTTGGAACTCTTCGATCAGGTAGAGTTTGAAAGGAACGCTTATTGCGGAGCCGAACTCGAACGCGATATCCTTGTGGGCATAAGTCCCGCCATAACGCCCCTTTTTCACAACAATGCCGATGGCATGCGTACACTCTATCCATTCGGAAGCACTCAGTACGAAGGAGGGCAATCCTGCACTCTTTCTAAAGTGGTCGAATTCGACCACTTTGAAATCGGGGTTATGAATAACTTCCCATGTGCCGAGAAATTCGATGGCATAGCGGTTTCTTATCCAATTCTTGATTATGTCCGCGGCCCGGTTGTCCCCCTCTTTGGCCGAAGCCATATCAGTAAGGGATATATAGTCCCGTTCTTCTATACTAAGAACGGTAACCGGGGTGCTCTGTACCGTAATCTTTGCCATTATCGTTATAACGTCTTGTATTCTTTTCTGTGTCGTATGTTGTATTTTAATTGTGGCGAATTCGACATAATTAAAAACGGGATTATAAACTTTCTCTCAGATGCCGATAAATTCAAGTGTATTCCGGTTGCGCAACCAATCCGTGATAAAGAAATCACCGTCTTTGGCACGCAACATATCTGTCAAACAAATATAGTCCTCGTCATTGACTTTAACGACGTTTATTTCGGTATCTTTTACTGTAATCTTTGCCATTCAACTACCGATTGTCGGAATTTCAGCCGCAAAGATACGAACAATTCATGGAATTATATCCGTTGGATGAACTATTTACGGCCGGCCGGCGACGGTTGTCGGCACGACCGGCCGAACCGAAGGAGACAGCCAGCGGAACTGTCGCTGAGGAGAGGAGAAGGCCGGGCGCGGAACCTCGGCTTTCCATCGTTGGAACTCTTTAACGATTATAGTTCAAATTCGACGGAAATCCAACTCGCAAATTTGAGAGCTATATCTTATGGGCATAGGTTCCGCCATAACGACCCGATTGGGAAACGATGCCGATTGCATTCGTCGTATTGATCCACTTCTGCGGCGACAGGGTAAAGGCGTTTAATCGGGCTTCCTTTCTAAACCCGTCGAATTCGAGGGGTTTGAAATCCGGATTGTACAAGCAACTATTTGCGACTGAAAATTCTATCGGTCTGTTCCGTAGAGATGATGAACTTGGATGCCCTTCGTCCTGTCGGCCTTTCCCTGTTATATCGCGCAACTCGTTCCGAGTACTTTTCATCGGCGGGTTAATCTTTTTTGTTTTCGGGCCGTTTGTACCCCGAGAGGGAATCTCCCTTTCTATCCTTCCCTCTGCCTCTTTCCCCGCTTCGTTTCCGGCGTAGCTCCCATTCTTTTATACAGATAGTATTCCTTTGCCTCCCGTCTCGCCGGCATTCCCGTCGGCGGGATTTTCCCATGCGAAGGTACAGCGTTATTCCGGTCGTCAAGTACCGCTTTGCTAACCGGCCTGCGGATTGAACGGCAGCCTTCCGCAAATCGAAGATGAACTTCCGGTTCCCCTCCTTGCCTTGCCTGTCGGGTTGGGTATTCCGTGAAATCCCCCGGCTGTTTGCTTGCCTTTCCTTCATTTTCCCGCTGTGTGTCCTGCATGTAAAATCTTTCCCGACGAGGAAGCCGGAAGGCTTTCAGGAGAGGGGAAGAAAAAGAAAGTTCAACACATAAAAATTCAATGTTATGCACAGCAAGATTTTTCAAATTACCCGAACCAGGGTGTACCAGGACAACTATCTGAACGAGGGCACGCTTACGCAGGGCGACGACAGTTTCTTCGATTATTGCGCCGAGATCGACGACAAGGAGCGCAAGCATCATATCGGTGTATTGGTCAACCATATCCTGCCCGAGGGCATGTTCGAGCTTGTCTCCGAGGATGTCATCCGTTACATCGGCGGTGCGGATAAATGGCAGGCGGATTTCGTGGCCGGTATGCGCAGCAAGGCGGAAGCCGTTACCCCCGACAAGGTTCTGGAGTGGATTGGCCCGGTCTATCAGCTTGAAAAGTACCTGAAAAACCCGCTCGATACGGCCTACTGGTTCTACACGGACGAGGAGGGTTGCCGATCCTATGCCGAACAGTCCTACGAGTTCATGCGGGAAGTGTGTGAGTTGGAACCAGGCACGCTGCTCTACATCGGCGGTGTCATCGACTATCATTTCTGACCTTGAAAATACGGAATAATAAGCCTCCTGCCCCAAGCGGCGGGAGGCTTATTGTCCATATCCCGACCCTCTGCTTGTGCTGTTCGTGCCGGCAAAAGCCTCCCGTACCCCATTGTACGAGTATGCGGAAAGCCCGTCATCTCTCGCCAGTCAATCCATTCTGATAGGGCCATGCTGGACATCTTGTTACAAGAATAACCCTTTTTTCATTATCTCGATTGCATTTTGTCCGAAAGTCCGTCTTCCTGCAGCGATTTCTGCCCTTTGTACCCCGCTTGGGGCCCTTCCTTTTCTATCCTTTCTTTTGCCGCTTTATCCGCTTCATCCCCCGCCGTCGCCGCTCGGGGTTTTACAGACGCAAAGGTTGGCTGGCCGCGCTGGATACGGCGGTTTGAAGTGCATTCCCTGCAAATTCTTCCTTCTGCGAAGCGTAATTGGCCGGGAAAACCGCCGTATGACAGCTCTTTCGGACAGCCTGAAACCGCATCCGTAAAAATCCCGAAGCGGTTCCGGCAGGAAACGAACCGAACAAAGGGAAAAAGAAAAACCGAGATTAAAACGCAAAGACATGGAGAAAATCAAACTGGCCGTCTACAACGAGTACGCATTAGGGTATATCATGCCCGAACGCCCCGACACATTCTACACCTTAAAGGATAGCGTCTTGCGCGGCGCCCCGTGGCGCGTGATGCGCGAGCCCTATTTCATCGGGCCGAACGCTACCGTCAGACTGGCGAGCCGCAAGGATTTCGAGGATTTCGGGCTCTCGTTCGAAGGGTACGACGATCCGATGTACGAGTTCGATACCACCCTAAGCCACAACCGCAGAACCTCAAAACAAATCAATTATAAACCGTTAAATTCAAGTGCATTATGGAAAACATCGTTTCGACCGAAAAAAACATCGTATCGCTGGCCTTGGCCGACATTCAGCCCAGTACCTACAACCCGCGCAAGCGATTCGATGAAGCAGCCCTCGCCGAACTCGCCGCAAGCATCCGCCGGCAGGGGGTCCTGCAACCTATCGGCGTGCGCCCCGTGGCCGACACCGGCCGCTTCGAGATTATCTTCGGCGAACGCCGCTATCGCGCCTCGCTCATGGCGGAACAGGCGGAAATCCCGGCTATCGTCTTGGACGTTTCGGACGAGGAGGCCCAAGAGATGGCCGTGACGGAAAACCTGCAACGTGAGGACGTCAGCCCCATGGAGGAGGCCAACGCCTATCAAAAGCTCATCGAAAACGGTCGCCACGACGTACCCTCGCTGGCCGTTCAGTTCGGCAAGAGCGAAAACTACATCCGCACGCGATTGAAATTCCTCTCCCTGATACCCGAAATCGCGGAGCTCTTGGAGGCGGACGAGCTGACGGTCGGCGTGGCGGGCGAAATCTGCCGCTACGGAGAAGACATCCAGCGCGACGTGTACGACAATCATCTGAAAGAGGGAGTATACGGGTACAACAGTTGGCGCGGTCTGAAAGCTTCCGACGTGGCGAAGAACATCGAGCGGCAGTACACGACCGACCTCGACCGCTACCGGTTCGACAAGACCCTCTGCATGTCGTGTCCCCACAACACCAATAACATGACCCTGTTCTGCGAGGGCGGGTGCGGCAACTGCACCAACCGTTCGTGCTTGGACGAAACGAACGCCTCGTACCTCGCCGAAAAAGCCGTACAGCTCATGGGAATATACCCCGCAACGTTGTGTCATAGGGAATACTGCTATAATGAAACCGTAGTCGAACGCCTTGCATCTATGGGGTACGAGGTCGAAACGCTCAAAACCTATGCCGAGGAGTACCCCGAACAGCCGGTAGCCCCCGAAAAGGAGGACTACGACACCGCCGAGCAGTACGAGCAGGCGTACACGGAGTACGAACGTGCATCCGCCGACTATACGGAAGAGTGCGAGATGATCCGCGAGCGGGTCGCCGCAGGCGAAATGGCATACTATCTCCGTATCGACAACGACGATATTACTCTGTGTTATCTCGAAACGGCGGACACCGCGCCGGAGCAACGACTTTCTCCCATGGAAAAACTCGAAAAGCAAGACGAGCGCAACCGGGAAATCGCCCTCGAAAAGACCGTAGAAGATACCAAGAAGCGGATTTTGGAGGTCGATATGGCCGACACCAAATTCGGTGCGGACGAAGACCGGATGATCTATTTCTTCCTGCTTTCGTCGCTTCGCCGGGAGCATTTCGCCACCGTAGGCATCGAATGTGGAGATGCTTATCACTACCTTACGGACGAGGAAAAGATGCGTATCATCGACAACCTCACGGCCAAGGAAAAAGCACTTATCCGCAGGGATTATCTGCTTGCCAATTTCAAGGGTGCATTCGGGTCGAATGCCATCGCTTCCCTCTTGCTCGATTTCGCGCAGAAACACATGCCCGAGACGCTCGCCGACATCAAGAGCGGGCACAACGAAGTCTACGAGAAACGTCACAAGCGCATCGAGGAGAAGAAAGCCGTCCTGCTCGCGCAGGAAAAGGCGGCGCAGGAGCCGGCCCGGCCCGAGGAGCCACAGGCGGAAACGGACGGACAGACTGACGCGCAACCCGCGGAGGTCGCCGCGTAATCGTTACCAAGGCGGGACGGAGAAATCCGTCCTGCTTTTTTTATCTTTTCCGATAACCGGATAGCGGCCATACAAAGGTATGAACGCACAGGGCGGCCCTCTTTTTTAGCCCCTGCCGCCAGCAGCCCCCCCCCTTTTTTACCGTCTTCTCCCTTTATAGCGGCGTGCACCGCCTGTTTCTCCCTGCTGTTCCACCTTCCCGTCCCCGGTCGGTTTTTTCGGTCGCAAAGGTCGG